>Ga0116227_10000384_pt1 | contig 83847 bp, 41 predicted proteins | sample S1TSphgellanicum_FD_89693 | JGI IMG/M metagenome (GOLD analysis project Ga0116227, IMG submission 89693) | Host-associated microbial communities from peat moss isolated from Minnesota, USA - S1T2_Fb - Sphagnum magellanicum MG | ecosystem: Host-associated > Plants > Peat moss > Unclassified... | reverse complement strand
CAGTGCTTGTGCTGTCGGAATTGTTTCTCTGAAATCTAAGCCATGGAATGCTGGCACTTGATTTTCTGCTTGTCTGAGTCGAGTCAGTGTGAGCTAAGTGTGAGAAAGCTCAGAGGATTGCTCTTGTAGCTGGGTTATGAATTCAAGCTTGGAGACAAGGGAAGGTTGTCTGTCCTGTTGTGTTCTGGTCGTAAGGTGCCATTGTGCTTGATCAGTCAGAGCACGCGAGGGAGGAGAGAAGTTGCTGGCTGCCATGATTGTTCTGCGTCTCTCTGGTGTCCCTCCATTTTTGGTTACACTAAGACTATAATTCCTTTCAATCTTCTAACTTGCAAATATCAAAGAAATTATGGAATTGAAAACCAATTCTATGGATGCATGAAATACCTTTCCAATTTAAATGCCCAAAACAAACTTTCTAACCACTACCTTGTGATTGCAATTGGATTATCTTGAATCTTTAATTCCAGAGAAGTCTTTTTGACTCTAAGTTTCCAAGTGCATTACATTGATTTCACTTGGTTTGATTAATTTACAATGCACATGGACTTTATTTTCATAATTCATGATGTTCCCTGATAGGCTATTTCCATAACTGTAAAGGCAGAATCAGGAGACCCCAAAGTTGCCATTTTGTTGGAGAAAATAATGTATGGAGTCTTTTCATTTCTTTCACTACAGCTCCAATTTCTTAATGTTACCCATAGAAATGGATTGGTTGTCACATGTAAGACCAAAAAACTAATTTCAAGTCTAGCTAGTAACACAACTCAAAGTTAACTTAGCATAGGTAGTTGGGTTTTTTTTGTTTTGAGTTGGAGCTGCCTTGCTGAATTTTTTATTTTAAAGAGTGGTTATGTTGGTGAACTTTCAGTTGCAAATGTTTGCAAATTGGTTACAACCATAAAAAGTGAGATTGTAAACATTGGTGACATGTGGGTTGGTAGAGAAGTGCATTTGGCTACAAGGTCATTGAATATATAGTAAATTTGACTACCTAGAGCACCAATTAGAGCAAATGTGCAACCTTGAACTCTAATAAGCTTGATTAATGATCAATTATAAATTACAAATCACAACTTAGGAGTTTATAAACATGAAACAAACTTTATAATTGCCTATGGATGGAAAGTATACGGATGGAAGGAATCAATTGAAAAATTAATCTACGTGGTAATAATCATAAAAACTATACTTGAATGAAGAAGATTTACATTTTAAATTGCTTAAAAGGGATTTGAACCTCAATGCCCAAAGGGTGTTACCCACTGAAATTCAAGCCCTACCATCACCCAAAAATCAATTAAAATACAAGCCTATACCTTTGAGTTTAAAATAAAATAAAAACATTAAAAAGTAAAGGTCAAAGAAATATCCTTTTGTGTGTTTTTTTTTCTTTGAACATTGCACCCTGATGAAGACAATGCACCTTAAAATTTGGATAAAACCATAACCATGAAAAGAAAAAGTTAAAAATGAAGTTATATTTTTTACTTTGGTTGCACCATCATTCTTACAAACACAATCGACACACATGTTCCAAAACAAACTAAAACATAAAGATTCAAGAACGTTTGGACCCTAAGTAAGGAAAAAAAAACACATTTATAAAAAACAGAGGTCAACAAGAAATTGAACCTATATTTACATTTTTTGTTCTTTGTTTTGGCTTCTTGAATTTTCATGAGTCATCAATACTATTATTTGCATCAATTGGATTCCAACTTCTCTTCTTCCTCAATTGCAAAACCATCATCCAAAAACAAAATCCAAGTATTAGGCTTTTTCTACAACAAATTGCCAACAAACAAACAAAGATTTAGATTACTAAACAATGCCATGATTTTAGAATTTTATCATGATGTTAAAAATTTATGATCTAATCAACAAAATATTTCTTAAATGATTATATCAACTTGGAAAAAATTCAATTTGTAAAAAAATCAAGCTATGAATCAAAACAATGACATAATCCTAAGACCTTATTTGATTTACCACCTTACACTTTGCAAATTGCAACCTTCCAAGAGCTTGGAGTCCCTTATGCATTTACAGAATATTGCAATTTGCCTCACCATTTGGCTCTAGCTTAGTCATAAAGGAAAAATTAAATTAAATTAAATGTTGATTGTAAAACTTGGTGCAAAAATCCACATGAGTGTTCAACCAATTATGGATGAAAGCACACTAAGGTGGTTAAATTTTGATGGATTAGAATCCATTTTGAAAGTCCTTTTCTAATGTGGTTGAAAATTGGCTTAAAATAAGAATATTTAAATAATATTGAAATTAACATTCTTTTCCATTTTCAATTTGACGTCATGATATTATAATGCATTAAAAAACCCTAGGATATTCTTTGAAGTAATTATTTTTAAAAATTAAATGAACATTTTAAATAATTACAATTTTTGAAAATTTGAAAAATCCATACATAATGACTTAAACTCATAGTCCATTCATTCAATGCATATTTAGTTTTTTAAAAATAATTTGTCCATATCCCAAAATTTCAAGCACATACAACTAACTCATCATAGGATAAAAGTTTTTATTCATGAGTTTTGCAGGGTGTTACAAAATTTTGTCACCAACATTCAAAAGTCCATTACTCATTGTAAAATATTTGAGATTTTGATTTTTTTTTCCACTTTTTAAATGCCCATTCTATTAACATTACATATGTGAGTCTCTTTCTTGATATTTCAATGAAAATATTAATGTTTTATATTTGAATTATAAAGATATGCGAGGAAAAAATTATAAAAGTGACACCTAAGAAGGGATTATGTAGTGTGCTTGCACCCTTTTGTAATTTGTTTTTCATGAAATTGACAATGTTAAAAAAAAATTTGTTTTCAACATACCCAAGCCCTTCAATAAGCAATATCATCTAGTTTAATGTATTTTAAAAACTTATGGTTGAGGATGGCGAATGCGAAAATCTTATGCTAAAGCCTAATAACTAAATTTGATTATTTTTTTTACAAAAGATTACTTCAAAGTTATGAACCATCATTATCTTGAAAAAAAATCTAGAAATCAAGGTTATGAATAGAAAATAAAATTATAACAATTTTGCCACCATCATCCACATTCTGAAACGTACAAAAAGTGGCTTTCAAAATAGTTAGATGAATGTGAAATTATCTTCTACATGTTATAAATTTGTAGTCCAAAATTGTGGATAAACTGCACAAAAGGTTGTCCTAACCTCATGCTTTAGAAACACCATTCAAGCTCTACAACAAGATGTCAAATTACCTTTTTCACATTCATCATTCACTTTGGTGGCAACCTTCTTGAAAGCATCTTTGGCAATAGGTTCAAGACCAATAGAACCATATTGATGGTTTGCCATGTAGTGTACTTGCCTCCAACAAATAAGAATGCAAGATACATTTCTTCCTTACCACCATTGAAATTAGAAAACCAATTCATGGGAAAGGTGTCATTGGATAGAATGAAAAGAAAATTGAAATGGATCTTCATAATTAGTAAAATATCATAATAAAGCTTGAACAACCTTTTGTGGACCAACTTGATAGTGTCCACAAAGTTGCAAATAAACACATCTTGACCTTGTGCAAATTTTATCAAATATGCACACATTTAAACAAAGGTAAGACACAAGGCAACCTCCAAATGAGTTCAACACCACATAATGAATCAATTTTTTTAAAGCAACCTCATTTTTTTGTAAATTAATAATCAAAAGGTGGCATTCAACATACATCTTTGTTAGAAAGAGCATGTAAATCCACTGAATCTTGACATTTAAAAATAGTTTGTTTCCTTTAATGTTGATCAAGTCAACAAGCTTGTGGAATTCCAAAAAATTCATTGGACTATGAACAAATAATGCATACAAATTTTTCAATAGAAATTTGAATGTAATGCACCAAATCTAGTTATGAAATAATGAACACAAGTAGATTTGTTTTGTGAACAAAACAATGAATTCTACAATAAAAAAGGTAGCCTTTTCTTGAATTGTGATGTAACATTGGTTTGATTGCCTCCAAAGATGATGTTGTTATCGCAACCCATATTGACCATCTTTCTTCTCAAATCTTTCAACCTTAGCCCACCAAAATCTTGCAAAGACCTAACCATTAAAGAAAAAATATTGTCAAATGTGGAAGACATACCAATTATCTCAACACAAAGGATGATGAGAATCCTTTTCCACCCTTGGACCACATATAAGAGGATTGAGATCCATTGAGTGTTGTCAAATTCCATAGCTTCATTTACATTAATGGCAATGAAAATGTCACAACCCTAACCTTGGGCTCACAACCAAGGCGAGGGCTTATGGAGGTGCGGGCTAAGAATGGAGCTTAAAAATCACATTTCATGCTCCCGGGAGTGTAGGAGAGTGTGAGGGAATGAACTCACACACTCCCAAGTGTGCTCCCACTTTGGGAGTTGGAGTCTGATGGACTCCCGATGGATTTTTGAATTTCCAGAAGGTAATTGCAGGGGTCAAACTTATTGGATTAAAGAATTCCTTATACCATTGGAAAGCTCTTGAAACATAGATGTCTAAAATCGGCTCTCATGACCCATTTGGGTATTTAAAACATAAGTTATGGCCAAAAGAAGGGTTGGGAATCAAATTACCAATTTGACTCCCGACCACTAAAAGTCGATAATTGCCCTGTTTTACTTCCATTGAAATGGTGTGCCACATATTGTTGGAAATTTCAATCAAAGGTCTACACAAGAAGTTATGGGCCTCCAAAATCGTGGAAGTCCCAATTTCAGGAATTTCAAAATTCTTAACTTGGGGGTTCCAATATAAAATGATATTTGGATGCAGGCCCAATGACCAAGAACAAATAATACTATAAAGAGGAAAGTGATGGCTTCCCTCAAGTCTAGGTCATGGTGAGTCTTATGAGTCTGTGTTTGCTCATGGCTCATCCGTGCACCAAAAGTGTTCCAATTATGTACTAACCAACTTGTTGTTTGGTTTGTGTAAGTCCGTGTGAATAATTGACCCATTTTTCATTCATCGTAGCCCCCATCCCAAAGCTCCAACACGCCCTTCTACCCTCGAAGTGCTACAAGCCAAAAAACATACCCCAATTTTTCGTCCTTTCGTTGCTTTCACCTTTGGACTCGTAGTTGAATATATCAAGGAGTTTGGGGGTGCATCAAAAAGTAACAGCAACAAATGCAATTTTGATAGCTTCCAACAAAAAAATATGCACGATTTTTGCCATGCCCCAACATGACAAATCAAAGGAATGTTTTTTTGACACATTTTTTATTTTCAACGTTTAGAACAAGGTTTGGAAGTGTTCATAATTGGTCATAGGCCACCTGTGGGTCAAAATGTGATAGATTATAGTAGATTACACAATTTCCATTTCCAATTAAATGGGACATCAATTTGGAGTTGGCTTAGGATGGAAGGGTGGAAACTAGTAGCATATACACATTCATTCTCCATGTGCATTGAATTATTGTTGAAATAGTGTGAACCAACATCAACACATGGCTAGGACACCAAAGGTTTCCAACATTTAACATGTTTCGACAAGTTGTCTAGTTTTGGAGTTATAGACTTTTCTTCTCCTTCAACAAATGTGCAAATTTTACATTTGATTTGGTGGATTGCACCTTTCTCATTGATTGTAAATTCAACCCATGGCAAATGCACTATCCTGACATCATGAACAATTTTTAACCCATCATATAGTTTCATGTTCTTCTAAGCATTCTACTTAGATTGGTTGGTCCTCATAAGCTTTGTTAAACATTATCATTGGCAATCAATAAATAGAAACACATGTCCTAATGAAGAAGATGGACCAGCCTCATTTTTAGATACGAAAGCAAAAGATAGATTGGCTTGAACTTGAGTTTTTTGGGAATTTTGCAATGGGCCACGGTGGTTGTCCATTTCAACAAAACAAGGACAAGTCATCAAGTTCTAAAAACATATTCATTTAGATGATAAAAGATTGAAATACTTTAAACTTTCAACCAATGATAGATGATTACAAAGAAAACAATAATTGATTATCAATATAAAAATGTAGGAGCTTAATTCTAAAACTCTTAGGAAGTAGGTAAAAAAGATGAGATTCCCAAGTCCAAAAGTCCATAACCAAATATGTTAAAATAAAATGCAAACAATGAACATCAATATTCAAGAATCAAGATGTGAGACATTGAGATGGTAAAGGATATTATAAAAAATGACAATCAACATCAAGGACTCAAGATTCAAAAGCTTATGGATATTTTAAAAATTAGGTACATAAAACATATTTTTGTAGAATTTATGTATCTACTTGAACACCATGTAAGCAATGGCGATTGTTTTTTTTCTAATGCATAGAAAGTAAAAAAAAATGGTAATTTCTACTATTATTTAAAATAATGTCATCTTTATGCTACAACAATGAACAAATGACAATCAAGGAATTAACAACGACATCAAAAGTAGCAAGTTAGACTCAAGAGTTTGGATTTTGGAACATTTTAGTCCATTAAGAATTAAGTACAAAAAATTGAAATGTGAGGCTTATAGAATGATGAATGCAAGGAAACAACAAATCATGATGAGGGATTTAAGACTCATGATTCATGAACTTGGATTTTGAAAGCTTTAAGGAATCATGTACCCAAAAATGAAGCCTTCAAATTTCAAGAATCATCTTGAATCCAACACCTGGATTTGTTAAAGCACTATGCAATCAATGAGCATCAAGAATTAATATATGAACCATTGAATAAGCATGATCAAAGATTTTATAACAAACCAGAATGAAGATTTAAAAATCAAAATCTTGGAAGTTGGAAACTGGAACTTGGAATTTGGAACTTGGAAATTGACAACACATGGTAATTGAAATTTTTTTATTGTAAATCATTAAACAAGATCAACATGGTGTTTTAGTGCTTTTGTACCTTTAGGATGCAGATTTTGTTTTACCCACATAATATGAAACTTAAAAAATTTAAAACACATGACAATTAGGATTTAGGATCAACAACAAACATTCAACATTGATCGTGAATTGTCAAAAATTAAGATTTAAGACTTTAAAATAGTCATTTTAGAATCTACAAAGCTATAATAATATTTGGCACTTAAAACTTAAAAACCTTAATAAACCACAATAAATAAATTGCAGCAATATGTGGCATTGCTTTCATCACCTAGTCATAAGATACAACAAATGAAGGTCTAACTATGGCCATAAATGTTTTAAGATAAACAAAATTTCTACACATAGAACAAAAAAAAAAGAATTAGAAACATGTCCCCCATTCAAAAAGACACAAAAAACCCTCTTGATTTTACATGATTTTACATTTCAACTTTGACTATATGTACATACCAAGGAGTGTTTGCTTGGCTTTTTCAAGAAGAGAATGCTCTCACATTGAACAACTAATGAGGTTTTAATTGAATGGCTCCTTTTTAATATATTGTTGTGATGTGTACCACCACCTTTAGGTTTCCTAGGAGACACCATCTAACTGAACACCATGGCCACCTTCGACTCTAGAGGTTTCTTGAGTCTCAACTCCATATTAATCAACCATAAGCTTTCAAAATCCATGCAATGGCCAAAGTCAAAGACTTTTAAAAATTAGATTTTACAATCTACAAATTGCCATTCTAGTTTTAACACTTAAGCCATGCAAATTAAATAACTTAACAATGTTATAATGATGGTGATAAGCATATGAGCTTACGTCATTTGTTGTTAATGAACTAAGGTGCACACTAGAAGGTCAAGTGGTGAAAAGCTCTTCAACAATGGCAGCATTGCTAATGAAAAGGAAGTTAAGATTTAGTGATAGTGGCAAGACCTATACATTAGGGTTTCAAGGTTGTGGTGATGGTACCATGTGGTGCTATAAGGATTAAGCAATGGCATCACTTTCAAGACCCTAATTTCTAAATGGACATGTCACATGGTCACTAATGATGTCATCTTTTGGTTTTTTTTTTTGGCCAAATGGATGATGTAAGATATGAAATGAAATATGCATTTATCCCATTTTCTTTACATTTTCAATGATTGTTCAGGAAATAAGCACAAATCAAAATTGACTTTGGTCCAAATTCTTTGTTTAAGTAAATTAAATTGGGATTCATCCTATGGGTGGAGTTAATGGACTACAATGATGAGGTATGTCAATGTTGAAGTGTTATTTTCCATAACATGTTCATGAGATTTTTAAATTTTAATAATAATAATTTTTATGTTCTTAATAATGACACATCCATTCAATAATTTAGTTCCATTTTGTTTTGGACACAAAGGTTGCCAATACTTGTACACTTTCTTTCATGGGCAACATTTCCACAAAAAATTGACACACCATATTATATATAATTAAAATAATGATGTTGGGTACATTCACAAAATAAGGAGTTGGGGGTGCACCTCTAGTAAGGACTTCGATGACTACTTATTTTGAAAGATTCTTGATATATATTGAAAATATTCCATTTGTAAGTTGTAAAAAGTTGTAAGACAGTCTTTTTGATTAAAAAAAAGTGATTTAAAAGTCTTTCCAAAATTATGTCATTTTCAAGTCCTTTAAGAGTCATTTATGTAAATTTTCAAGCAATAAAAACATATAAAAGAAATGTGTAATATTAATATTATTTTTTGACACAAAAACATGAAAAACAAAGCATTGGTTGCAATTCCTATGGCTCCTCTCTTTGTGAATGTACCCTGCCTAGAGGCTAAAAGGCTTATAAACCTATCTCTAAACATGTCTCCTTGTTGTACATAATACATCCTTACCTACCTTTTTGCCAACTTTATTTTCAAAAAATGTCCACAACCTTTAACTCTTCAATTGTCATTTGCATTTTGAAGGTTCTCGCCAATTAAAGGAACACAAGCTTTCGCTTCTCTTTATTGCAAAAATATGGAAAGCACGTTATATCCCCATCCCTTTAAATTTCCCAACTCTTGGAAAACACTCCTAAGAACAACACCTACAAGCCTCCCTTTGAGATTTTCAATATTAAACATTGAGTTCAATTATTGGCTAGTGGCTATAGTAACTAGTATGTTTACCCCTTTCATGATGGACCAATCAACTAGTTTTGAAACTACCTAATATCATGACCCAATTGAATCTTGCAAGGTGGTTTTAACTTATGAAATTTAACCCTTCTTGCACCACCAATTGACCATAAATTCCAATTACACTTGCTCTGCTACAAGCTCTTCATATGAACATTGGCAACAAAGTTATTTTATGGCTTGGAATAATCTAGCTATAGTTTAAAATTTTGTAACTTAGTGGAATATTTTACCATGGCAACCTTTGAATTGTTTCATTATATCAAAGTTTTTAGACTAGATGAAAAAACATTTTTATTTAGTCCCAACCTTTGAAGGGTTTCCTCATATTGAAGACTGAAATCGACTAAGGTGTTTTCCTATTTTGACATCTTGATGTCATAATATGGATTGCAAGTTAGAAGAGGTTATCATCATTAGATCAAGTGAAAAAATGAATCATTATGTATAGGGTAGTGATCCTTGTTTACTCATAATGGGGACTCGGGGTCTTACCCTTTGAAAAAAACTTGTGGAAATTAGTTTAAAATAATAAAGTTATACACAAAGTCGTCCAAGCTAAGGATCCAAACCTTTGGTATCGATGAAATTAATAATGTGAGGACAAATTTGTTGTGAAAAAGTGCATTGCTACCAAATGTTAGTTCAAACTCCTTTTACCATAAAAAATGGTGGTATTATGAGTTTCATTTTGAATCTTCTATTTTCTTGAAACAAGTGCCACTAACTACTCATAAAAGTCTTCAAATCCTAAGCAATAATGTTATTTGATACTTAGTTTTAATATTTTATTGTGATTTTGATTTGAAAGATATTCAATAATTGAATATGAAGCCAGAGATTGAGTACATGGTTTTTTTTTTCCATCAAATTTGTGGTTTCAAAAGTTTGGAGATTTTTTTCAAAATTTTAGAAATTACTTTCAAATTTATTTTAAAAATGAAAAATGGCCAAAAATTCAATATATATTATTGCCATAGTGCGAAGTTTCACCCCCCAAAAAAAACATTAATTGAAAGGGCAATTGAAGTCTTGACAAAAACCACTTTAAGGATAATTCTAATATTTAAATATTCCTTGAGTCAAAATAACTGAGGCAATGGATGTGTAGAGTTATTTATACCAACATAACATCCATTTCACATTGTAGATAATGTGAAAAATTCCCATAATAGCTTGACAACTCCATTGCATGTACATAACTAGTTTTGGTGTCCTATTCAAGTAGTGGTTCCACTTTTTGTGTTGCTAGTTTCTCTTGTGATCTACATCAATGAAGGTAACACTCCTTTACCCAGCTTGCCATGGAAATTAACAATGGGGAACTTGTACATTAGTGGTAATCTATAATTTATTACCACTTGACAGAAAAATGCATTTTTAATTAGAATGGCCCTTACCAATACCAAATATATAAGGACCCCCTTGGATTTTTGTAGTGTATTTAGAAAGCACATTATGGAGTGTAAAAACTTGTAAGACATTTCAGAAACAAGATGCATGCACCTATCACCATTCCATTTTCCAAAATGTTTCATGTTGGTTTTTTTTTAATGATATCCATTGGAAACCTTATAGATATAATGGGATCAAAATTAAAAATTAAAATCCCAGCATAATATTTATGTTCAACAAATCTTTCAGTCGTGGGCTTAAATGGAATTAGGCTCATGTTCGACTTGCCTCATATGGGCCCTAACTAGATAATAAAACCCATTGTTGAGGGCTTTACCCTACACAACATTCTCCCCTAGAATTTACATCATTGCAACATTTTTGGGGGGGGGCAATAATTCACCTTTTTTTAATTTGGAAAAGGGATCCATGAAAAGAATACTTTAAATTAAGGTTTTTTAAATTGTTATTTTTGTTGTAATGCCATCAAAAGGCTTTCAAATTTTGTCATAGTAAGGACTTATGGCAACCATGTCTCCACAAAGGTCACCATCTACAATTTAGATTAATTGCAAAGTTAACAAATGATGACCATCTAGCCATTCATTTTGTTTAACCCCAGTTGTTTGGACTACCTATTTTGGCCGTAGGTCACTTTCCATTGCTCTCAAGTTTGTTGAGGTTGTTCACCTTTTTTGCCTTTGAATCTTGACCTTTATGTCACAACAAATTTTAGTGTTCATTTCTAATGTATAAATTGTATAATGAAATTTGGGGCAATTTTGTTTTCATTATGCAATAACAGATTTTAGAGTGACCTTATGTTACAACTTACAATGTGCAATGTGCATCGAAGCTTGCCACTCAAACATGTTACTTCAAGGCTTTAAATTGTTGCCTTTCAAAGTCCAAATTCCCAAAGTTCATAACTATAAGTTGTAACCCCAATATACCTACACCATTTGTGTTAAAAACCATTGAGATTTTAGATCTTAAGGCAAATTGACTTGATTTTTGTGAAATTTGAATTCTAGTTATGCATAATGTTGATTATAATGTGAAATTCAAAGTCTAGACTCCAAACTGAATTCTTCAATGAAGTTCTTATTATTAACTTCTAAGTCTTGAGTTTTGACCTTAAACTTTTTTTGTTGATTATTGTGAATGAGTCACTAATGAGTTATGCACACAACATTGATGAATTGTGCACATTGTGTTTAAATCATTTGAAGTCAAAATTTTGAAGATCGAAATTACAAGGTCCAACATCAAATTGTGCTCACTAATGATTGCGATTGGTTAGTTCCAGCATTTATCAAGGCTAAGACTTTAAAGGTGAAGAGACCAAAAGGGCAATTAATTTGGAACTTGGCTTGAATTGTGTGCATTACACAATGTGGTTGCTAATTCCAACATTCATCAAAGCTCAAGAGTTGATGGTGGAGAGATTGAAAGGGCACTTAAATTTGGCAACTTGGTTGTAATAAACAAATGGGCTAGTGGTAGTTAAGTTCTTCAAAACCCTAGTACTTACACTCCTCCATTTTCATTTCTATATTTTTTCCATGTTTTGTAGCTAAGTTCTTGGACTTTTGAAAGTTCTTGGTTAATTGTTGTCCATTAGTGCATTATACATTTTGCAGAGTTTAGATTGTGTCATTATAAAAACCTAGATGGCACCCAAAATCTACCCACATGTAAATTTCAAGTTCAAACATTTTTTTGAAAGAGGTTCAACCAATTTCAAACCTAAAATTGTCCTTGGGATTCATGAAGTAGAATCTAGTAGGCAAAAGGAACTTAGAAATTATCTTACACAAATCCTTGAACCTACACTTACTATAATTGAAATGGATGTGGAAATTGAAATTTTTCTTGCTACTTATGGCCCTAATGTAGGCATACCTGAATCTATATCTTTAGAACCAATTGCCACACCTACCATTACCAAATAAAAACTTAAGAAGTAGACATTGTTAGAAAGTTTTAGGATGCCTAGTCATGGAAATGCCTTGGGCTGAAACAATTTTTGATCTTGGTGGGAACTTGACAATAATTCAATGCAAACTTTGCACCAAAATAAAATGCAAGGAAAAAATGTTAGTCCCCAAGTGGAGTTCAATGGAGAAGCATGTGAGGAAAAGGAAAAATGAATAAGGGGTGAAGGTTATGGATCCCAAATGTGTTCATGCCAAAAATGAAACATCATATGTCTTAATGATTTAGCTTTTTGTTTTGGAACATGTTCAAGGTGGAGTTGAACAAGACATCAAAAGAAAGGTGATGCAATTTGCATTTGTTTTTATGTTATTCAACAAAGGGAAACCAATGACTAAATATGAAGACTTTAAGCCCTTGTTTAGTTTTTTGAAGTTGAAAAAAAATCTTAAGAATCATTAGAGTGACACAACTAGGTGGGAGATTACTAAACATGTTCACAACTAAGTTTTAACATCTATCAAATCTATTATTCAAGTAGCTAGAGTTGTGGCATTAACTTGTAATGAAATGACTACATTAGATAATCGGAGTTGGATCCTTGTCCATGGCTATTGTGTTCAAGACTCATGTAGAGTCCCTATTCTTCTTTTTGTTGAATGCATTCTTGAGGGTTCCAATGCCCAAAACTTGACAAAGGTGATGATGACTTCTATTTTTAATGTTGCAAGTCTAACAAAAGTTGAGACGCCTTTTAGGTTGTTATGTTCTGGTGTAGATGGTGTGAGCACCTTTCAAAGTGTTAGAGGTGGGGTTATAATTCAAATTTGAGACTTGCATGTTCCTTTTTTGACATGGATACATTGTATGGCACAAATGTGACTAATTTGGTAGTCCATACTCTTTATGGTTTGCCTATGGTGGCATGCCTAGAAGACTTGTTGGAGTCCATTTTCACATTTTTTTGCAAATCTCTAAAGTGCCATTTAAAGTTCATTAAATTAGCCTAAATCATGGAAACAAGAGATAGCTATTATGTAACATAAAGATGGATTAGTATGTTAAGTCCATTGAAACATGTGCTTGAAACATACCACCTTTTGTTGATGAAAATGGTGATTGATTCAATAACTATGGCCTTGGTAGCAACTTTGTGATGTCCAAGTGATGTTTGGTTGGGCTCACTTACCACCTATCTTGATTATTGTGCATTCCCTCATCAAATTTGCCCAATTTCAAGTTGTTTTCATGTGTGATTTGATTGTTACAAATTTTCATCACAAGGTATATTTATTTCAGATACATTGTGACAAAAAAATATGGGTTCTAAAGAGATCCCTTCAAATGTTTTAATGCATCGATGGAATGTCTTAATGATACCATCTCCATGAGGTGGATCAAAGATTTGAATACTAAGGTTGACCATCTAGCTTTTGAATTGGGGGGCCAACACATTTGGGCAAGGTACAAAGACCATGCCACTTCTAAAGCTTTTTTTGTTACTTGAGTTGTTTATGCCAAGGCAATGGCAGAGGTGAAATTGCAATGTGCATATGCAATTGAAAAGTTGATATTTGAACTTGGTAATTGTTTCCCCTTTCATGAATTGATGGATGTACTTGGGGTGGTCTATCCCCAATATTGGTTGTGCATTATCCCTAAAACTTCCTTTTAGCTGCACTTGAATGTGATCAATATGTTTATGGTGTGCCAAATGAAAATGGTCTAAGGAAGTTTAGATTTCACTAGTTTTGGACCTTACTTTTTTGGATATGTAACAATCTTTATTTGTTTTGACAATTAAGAACAACTCCAAAGTTGCAATGGTTGAACCTTGTTCCTTAAACCCTTTCACACATTTGTGGAAGTAATTGACCACATCCCAAATTGTTGTGCAAAGGATTTCAAAGTACATAAAATTGGTTGAAATCGTAGTTGTGCAAATTTTTGGTTCTTTGGAAGATGAACGATGTTTTAATACACTGAGTTTTATCCAAAAAAAATTTAGGAATCAATTGACAACACATTTGGATGTTGTCATTCAAATGTTTGTTCAAAAGTTCTCTACTTTTGAATTTTTTCCTTATGATCGAGCTTTTGAGGAATGGAAGGTCGCCCATAGTCAATATGTGATTGATGTTTGACTGTTTTTCTTTGATATTGAGAAACAACATTTTAATTTTGTAGCTAGGCCAATGGGCAATGGGTATATAATCATTTTCCCCTATATCTTTTTGGTTTGTCATTTGTTACAAATTTTTGTCAAATTGGTTATTGGGCCGTCAAGATCGTAACCGGTGTACCTGAAGCTATTCCTATTATAGGATCCCCCCTGGTAGAGTTGGGGTTTTTATTTCAATTTTGAAATATTAGTAGGCTTGTTCCTTTGTAAGTTATAACTTGTGGGACAATGAACTTTCAAGACTTGGTGACAATTTTAGTTTATGGTGACTTTGCTTTGAACCCTATTCAATTCTCCAATGAATATTTCAAACTTCAATGTTGAAGATTTAACCTTAAAATCCTTGCAACATGGCCTCAATCCTAACTTTTTGAAGGTTGTGAAATTTATTTGGTGCTAGTTGTTTGTGTTGTCTACTAATGTTGTTTGTATGTGTAGGTTCACCATGTGCTACAATGAGCAAGACAAAATTACTCAAAGTTTGTTTCTCTCACATGGTTTTTCAGGGTAAAAAAAGTTAAAGACATTTATATGTCTAAGAAGAAAAGTGCAATCCCGTTAATGAAAGAACTATTAACCATTCATTTTCGCACATGCATCTATTGAAATAATGAAATTAAGGTCACCTTGCTAACATAAAACTATAAAAAAATGACGATTGATTAAATGTTTTCTCCTTATTTTGCAAGTAGTCAAACATTTGGACATCTCTTAACTTCATGTAGCTAAATTGCTGCCCAAGGGTCCACTAGGTAGCCAACTGGGCAACATGGGGAATATGAAAAAAAAGGAAAAAAAAAACTACTGCTCCATTGTAGGCAAAGAAAAGTTTTGAAACACGCTCTCTATTGTTGACGGAAACAGACCCGCACACAAAAAGAACATCAGAAAAAAAGAAAGAAAAGGTAGTAAATCACTATTGCATGTTCTGACAAAAGCATCGATTGGTATACAACACGAAACCACCTTGCATATGATTCTTCTGCTGCTGATGACCTTTACTCTTCTAAAACTCATTATTGAAATTGGAACGTCTTTTGTGTTATACAAATCCTTGGTCCAAAAGTGGGGCATACACTACAGAGCAATTACCAATTTAAGAAAACTTGGAGCTGTAGAAGGTGTTATTTTGGGAGGCATCGTTATTTCACAAGAAAGCAACAATTAATATTCTGCAACAAAGCTGATTAAAACCTCATCAAATCAAATCGTCCAACAGACAAGTGGGGCAACAGAATCTTTGACGACTTAAACGTAGGATCACTTGCTGTGTTGCAGTTAGTAATACTTACCTCCTTGAATGCAAGCTAGCTTGGTAACAGAACTCCTAAAAACCTCCACCGTTTTTTCTAGTATATCCAGAGGATACCTTTCAAAACTTTAAAAAGCAAAACATAATGGCCGCCTTCATGGAATTACATTTTTCCTACAAGAGCTTTAGTGTGTCGAACGGGAGTTGTTGTGGTAGATAGACAGTGCGAAGATGAAGCCTCTCGAGCGCTGCGAAGCGTCCAACAGTGAGCGAGCGAGGAGGAAAATACAAAGGAGCAAGGAGCAAAGGGGGTGGGAGGGGGGCCCGCCTAAAGAGCAATTGTGAAATAAGACGCGCAACTCGCCGTTCTGGTTCAGACATGACTAGCAAACCCGGTCTGGTCTCCGACAAAATCTCCAGTTGAATTTGTTCCTTCCTGCCCAATTCAAGGGCCATTGGTGGGCCCATTTTGAGGGCCTTAACGGCAATTAAAATTAGTTTGAAAGGGCTTTTTAAGTAGACTGGGCGAATGTTTTGGACTTTTTGGTCATGTTAGAAAAGGGAATCAGCAGCACTGTTGTTTGTCTATTTTGGCGGTGCAAGAGTTTGCAACTTTTCAAACATCCAAATTTAAAAGGGAATATCTTGTCACAAATTCCCTGTTTTAAAAAAATAAAAAATAAAAAATAAAATTATTTGGCAGGTTTTTAGAATTTTTTTTTTTCATATTTGGACGCACTTTTTAGTTTGGGGTTGGAGGTTTGCCACCAGTTTTTTCTATAATTTGGACAACATTTTGGAAAATTTTGTGCCAATTTGCACTAAATCTTGTTTTGGATGATCAGTAACTATGCTAGATTGGAAAACCTGAGCAAAATGGAACTCAAGGATTGATCAGGAGCTTTGATACCATAGTACCTTTGCAGATTCGGCACACTAATGTCGAATAATTAATTTAACTTTAGTTTCTTGATTCAATGCTTGGGTTTTTAATTCTGAAAATTTCAATAGTAAGAAATAGATTTTATGGAAAGATAGCTTTGTTTCGAACAATATGAACTGTTTAGTGGTCAGGTACAACTTAAGAAGCAAATTTTCTGAAATTTCAGCAGATTCAAATATAATATAATTAATGTCGAAGCCCCCAAGGTATTTTGATATTGTGTTTTGTCTTTGGTGGCAAACTGGCTAACATTTTTGAAGCCTAATTTATGAAATAATTAGGTTATTCCATGTGAAATTATGCTGTCTTTTTCTAGGAAAATAATACAGATTTTGAATGCGTGGCTCCCCCTTGACCTATCTACCCCACATCAGCAACAAAGGCCCTGGCGTTAGCCAAGCAAAAAAAAAAGGGGTACTACAAAGAAAAGAAATTCTAAGCATCCAATGAGGTGAATCAGTATGAGATGAATACAGTTGAACACACCCAAAGTTTGTAGGGTTGGGAGGAGGGGGAGGGGAACTTGAAGAGTTTTTAAAGGAGCAGTATTATTTATCACCTAGGAGTGTGTTCATCATAAAAAATGTTCTCCAATGGTGTTGCTAATGTGTTCTATGTTTCTTAATTTTGACTGAGGGTTTTATTTAAAAGGGGAACTAGGCTGAGTTAGCATCAAAGAAATTGACAATAGTTTGTCCAAGTAAGAATGACGAATAGGTTCAAAACATGAAGGGTTGTATTGGGACGTGGAGGAAAGTTTCTGATTCTCTTGCTTGTTTGAAAGTAGGTATTACATTGATGTTATATTCATATCTGGTAAAACCATCTAGCCTAATGGGGCAAACTTTTTGTAGTGCTTTTGTATTATGTAATGGTCAAACCCTGCCCTCTATGTTGGCTAAGGTGCCAGGTGAGCCCAACACCACACTCAATATAATGGACAGGGTAAGCCATTCCATGACATTAAGGTCTGGGTGATGGATTCAACCAATTACTTAGAAAAGATATTCATGTTCAAAAGACACATTTTGGTCACTATTATGAGTGTGTGTATGATCATTGCTGGAACTATGACAAGAACAGGGAGGGAGCTCATTCCATATGCATGTAAGTGAGATGGTGTTATTGGTTACCAAAAGCAGGTGTTATTAGGTTGTAGAGTGTAGTATTCGGTCTTCCCTTTGGGTTTTGACTCCTTACCTGTCACCCTGGGGCTTGGTTCTTTCTTTTCTGCAATGAACTGCATGCCCTCATTTTTGCCAAAAACTAAAACTAAAAAATAAATAACACTCTAAGGCTGTACATGAGGAATGCCAATGAAGAGGGCCCATTTCCAGATTCATAGGCCACAACATGCTACCACCTTATTTCATCAGCAGCTAATCCTAGAGTCTTACTGTAGAAGTAATACTATAATACAACCTTAATAACTAGTTCCAGATTTCAATTGGTCTTGAGAAAACCCCCTTACAAAACAAGATCAGATTCCACTAATGAACTGGTTATAATCACTGTTACTGGCTGCTAAACTCAGTGGGATTGGGTTGTACTTATGTAAGACCAGAACAAATTATCTAAAATTGGGTGTGTGCTTTTATGGAGAAAAAGTGGCTCCGGGTCCACTGGCAGGCGCCCTGGTCAGGGACACTAAAAGAAAACACTGGATTTTCTTTCGATGAAGAGGATTCCATGGAGTCCAATTAGGCTTCTGCTGGCCAATAGATACAATAGACTAGATATATTCTAAGTACTACTTAAGTTCTAAACTGGGGATGGGGCATTTGTATAGCTCTGTTTCAATTGGCAACTGTGTAGGAGGCACATTCCATAATTTAGGGATTAGTACAAGTCCTTGGTTATATTTTAGCTGGTGCTTGAAGAAAATGTGGCTAAAAGGTGGAATCTGTTCCTGATTGTCGTTTCTGGACCATCTCAGTGACAATTTATTTTGTATTCTCCTAAGTGTGTTCACAGAACCAGCATTGAAAGACACTGGACAGAGCTCTCCCTCTGGGGAGGTTGGTGTTTAGCGTCTTCCCAAGGTAATCAGTTGGTGGGTTTTTAATGCCAGATTCAACAATTGTTTTGGCCAGGCTTGTCTAGTCTATCACTCAAGTCACAAATAATGAACCTGCCCATTTTAACCACTCCTAGTCAGCCTTTTTGTGTGTGCAACATTTGGCACAAATGAGACAAAGAGAATTTAATTGTTTTATCCGAAGATACCCTTCTGATTTTAAAAAAATCACCATATTTAGAGATGCTTTGAAAGGATTTCATCATCTTATGATGTCATTTTATGTTTTGGAGGAGCTTTTTATGACATTTGGACAATGTAAACAATTTTTGAAAAAAAGTGTCATTAATTAATGTGAGATCTTTCTTGAGATGCTTGGAACTAATGCTAATTCATAAATCTGATAATGAAAACATTGCTCCTACTTGACAAAACAACATAGTCTATTAACCCGTAAACACCAAGGCTGTCCACTTTTCAGTGTATATTTGGCTTTCCCTGACATCTATGGGTTAACAAATAAGATTTTGCAAAAGGCATAAGACCATTTTTAAATGATTTTGCTACCACAAAGTGTTGGCCTCCTATCAAGTCTATCATGTATATCTTGATATGAGGTATGTCTTGATACATAGGTGTCTGCAAATTTTGAAATACCAAAAGCAAACTGGTCCTAGATTTCTTGTCCCAGAGTACAAATCCGTTGTCTCCACTTTTGTCTCCCTGGAATGCACTCCCCATTTGAGTATAATTTGTAAATTATCATTCCAATCACACAAAGGTCAGTCAGTATACATGTACGATTGCAAAACAGAATTCCTCTTTGTTGTCCGTAGTATCTACTATCTACTCTGGGTCTGGTGGGACTTGGTTTTGGATCCATACATATGTTGTAAAAAGTGCACCTCCAAGGAGAATCACATGAGGTGCAACATGGGAGTCCTCCATGCTGGGAAGTGCACAAAAAGTAAAATTGAAAGACTTAAAGCTGAGTTCCATCCCATAAAAATCAACCTTGTTCAAACTTGAGATATGACCACATCATCCACTTGTCTAACTAATGAGTGATGAGGATCTATTCAAATCCAAACTAGGTGCACAGAACTAGACATTGCAATGGGACGGGATCTGACTGCCACTTGCTGCTAGAGTCACTTCTTCAGTTGCTGGGTTGCGTGACACTGCACCCCCAAATGCACCAGTCGTGGATGAGGCCCTTCCTTACTGACCTACCTAACCTACCTACTTATTTGCCTGCCTACCTACTAACTTACATACTTACCTATTTATTAACCTACATACCTACCAACTAACCTACTTACTAACCTAACCAATTAACCTAACTTATTGACCTAATCTATTAATAACTTACTAACTTAATTTATCTAGTAACCTAACTTAATTAACCTAATCTGACAACTAACCCAAACCTAACACCTAACTTAACCTAAAATCTAACCTAATTTAATGAGAAGAAAACGATGAGGTGATGGTGCCCCCTCTCGCTGACTAGGTGTCCCGACAAAGGAGGCAATGACCCTTTTGTTTTTTTGTTTTTGTTTTTTTCAATTGCTAGTTTTTTATTGAAAAATTCTCATGTTTTGCAAGATACACTTGGTGTCATTGTGTATCCAAAACAAATTTATTGCCATCACGTATATAAAAAGGCAACCCCTCTTATCTATCTTTAATTTTGAAATTTTGGGGCTTTTTAGTTTTTTTTAATTGGTTTTTTAAGCTTCTTTTTAATTTGCTGATTTTTGAAGATTTATTTTTTATTTACTGGTTTTTTTGGGTACACTTGTTTCTTTTTAAAAAATTCTTGTGCATAATGTTTGGCTTTGTTCTTCTTCTGATTATTGAATTTTTTAGTAACAGATGTCACCTTGCAAAGAGTCAATACTCACCTTTCGATTGTTTTGCTATTTAAGGTTGAGCTTTGGTGTTGTTTGAGGGTGTTCAAATTTGAGATTTTTGGTTTGGAAGTAGGATTTGGGATTAAGTCTTTAAGCAAGGAAGTTAGCAAGATAGCATGGTTGTCACTAACAGATTGTGAATATACAACTACATGTTGAGTGTGAACTATTATTGCAATACTTAAATGATTCTTTTGATCTCAGTGATACACAGAATTGCTTAGTCTCAATCCTCATATACTCATTTGAGTCCAACAAGGCCATCACTTTGAAGTTAAGCCTCAACTTCATGTTTTGAATCCAACCCCAACCTTGTCTTAAAACCCTACCAAAAATTTCTCTAATTTTACCTTGGGTTTCCATCAAAGCAAAATTTTGTCTTAAGTCATGGTGTTTGAGTGCCTCTTAAAGAAGAGCTTGTTTCTTGACCTCCTCTCTTATTCAGGTGCCTTTCTTTCCTCTCCATGATTTTAATCAATTAATCAACACCCCAATAGCATGGTCTTCAAAATTAACATAACAAGTGGATTGGCATTCAAGCCTTCAAATTTTAAACACATGATAACGACAACTTCATGCCAATGGTTTTAAACATAACATTGACCCTTTTAGCCAAAACAATGGTAAGCAAATGAAGGTTACACCAATGCTCATTGATTCCATCCATTCTCATACACAATTCCTAGTGAAAAACCTCTTGTGTAAACATAGTTTTCACCATCCATGGACTTATTACTACCCATCCAAAACCATTTGGAAAAGGGTGTGAATCTTTTACTAGATATGGCCTCCTTTCCCTCATGTATCTGGATTCTAGACTGGACAAGAACAAGCTTTTCAAGTCAGGACTCAGGAGACCCAGAACGATGAAACCCTGTCAAATCAGAAATAAACTAAAGCACCCAAAAAGGAGGAATACAAGGAACAAAATGGAAGGACCCACGTCTAAGAAGACAAAAGAACCACCCTAAGAGGGCAAACCACAAGGAGAACATCAAGTTCCCGAACCACATTTCAAATAAGGAAAGGGGAATTAGATACGAAGTGTAATGATTTCTTATCCTTTAGGTGGATTGAAGGTGGCCCACTGGGAATGGGGTCCCTAGAAGCATTTGCACACTGAGCAAAGAAACCTGAAAGGAAGCACATTCTACCTACATATTGTGAAAGAGAAAGAGAGAGAAACAATGTAGGTAAAGCCCCAGGGTGGGGCATTCTCAAATAAGGGTCCTAAGGGGAGGCGTTAGATAGCCAAGTCCTGGCCCACAATATGGAGATGTCCCCCATCCATGGGCTTCTCCCATCTTACAGCGTAATGCAAATGTGACCATGAACCTAAACATACTTCAATCATGAGGCATAGGAGGGTTCTTATGGTTCATATGCCTACACCTTAATGGTGGGAGGGGCCTTACACCTATAGGGCTGGATTCATATTATTCTATTTAACCCTCTCTTAGTTGGGGGGTTAAAATCATTGAAGTGGTAACTTTCAAAATGACACTTGCCTTGCTCACACAAGGGGATACAACCTGATTAATCTAACTCTACACTGAACTATTTGAACCTAGGATGGAAATTTTGAATGACAAATTTAGATGACATCTAATTCATGTAGGGTGGATTTTAATATTTTTGAAATCAAGGGGTCAAACTAGCGTCCTTATTTCATCCTAACTTGGAGTCAATTTTAAAAAAAAATGATGTTTCTTCTTAAGGATAAGATACCCCAAAGCATTTACCCCTCCTTAACTCTAAGGACACATCACTTGTCAACTCATTTTGTGTGTTAGTTTACTCTTTTGATGCAAATAAGAAGAGTCAAGATTAGTTTGTTGTCTTGATTTATTCCTTTTATGTCCTTGGTGTGAATCCCGCTTAGTAGGTGTAATATCCGTCATCTGTTCTAGGAGTGATATTCATGGATACAAAGTACCCTTCAAATACACAGGGGATTTTCTCCAAGTGCTTTAGGAGTGGGAGTTGGCATTTGGTCTTAGAATAAGCTGGGTGGTGAGCCAAACTCAGCTCTGGTTTAAAATATGGAGGCAACCTAGTAGCACACAGAATTAGCCCTAATTGGTTTCTCTATGCAAATGAAAAGGAGGATGGGAACTTGGAAGGCCCACCCATTACCTTAGTGTGCCATCGTAAGGGCTGATAAATGCCCTCAATTGTAGCACATATCCCAGCAAATTCTTTGTGCATTAGATAGGGGAATTCATCAAGCCCCTCAAAATAAATTTAAGCATGTTGGTTCCTTGTGTGATTCCAGGCCTGCACAGTGCATCATATATTTACTTGGACCCCACAGAGCAACTCAATGATTGAGTTGGAATGACGATTCCTGTCTTCTTGTATTCATATAGGCTGTTCCTTTTAAGTGCCTTTCACAGACTCCTGATTGGTGGACAACTAGAAAAAGAGTTTTCCCAGGGGGTGGTGCCTAATTCTTCTCTATTCTTTTCTGCTTTTTGGTCAACATGAAGGTGGCATTGCCCCCAAAAATTGGAGTGTTGTGTGTACGTACGTTGTAGGATTTACAATCCATGTAAGTGTATACAGTCCACCTACAGCATTGTAAGTGTTCAACACAAGAAGTGTAAGTGTGAAACCCTATATATTCATATTATGCAGTGTAAAATCATTGAATTGAAAGTGTATAAAACAACCATGTAAAACTATCTAAAAACATATAACTTCTATTTTTGGTGGGGTTGTAGTCAAATTTTCACCAAAAAATTTGGTGATGGGTGAATCCAAGTATTCTGTTGTGAAATTTTTTATTAAAAAAAACAGCTTTGTGATGCACCACTACTAATTAAACTAATTAATATGAATCACAATAGGTACAAAGCTCTTGTAAAAGCATAAGCCAAAAACAACAATGAACAATTGTTAGAAATTAAAACTCTACTTCAGCAATGAGATGAGGCAACATGCACCTAAGATACAGCCGACAATATGCACCCAAGATATTCCCCAATGGCATCATATTTTGTCCCATATGTCCTTTGCCCAAAAGTGTGTGTGTGTGTGTCTATATATATATATATATATATATATATATATATATGGGTAAATCAAAGCAATTCCGTAATATTGTAATGGCAATAAAAGCTTTTATTTGAGGAGTGTTAAAAGTTGTTTAAAAAAAAAAAAGAGCCAATCAAAGTGAGTTATTGCCCCCAAAAAAAAAACATTGAGCTTTAGGATGCACCTACAACTAATAAAAAAAGGATTGCAAATAGGTCGAATTACTAAGGGTATATAATATATACATTTACACTTACATGATTTTACATGGCTGGTATTTGCATATTTACATTTACAGACAACAACACTATTGGTTGAAACTTAACCTAAAACTGCCTTGGGAGCAATTCCACCCACATCAAATAAAATGGCATGTACTTTATTTTTTGGGATGAAATACAGAAATCAAATACTGTTAAACTCAGTTTAGGTCTGTACATATACCATACGATGAAGTGCAGTTCAAGATGGTCAGTAATGGAACCTGTTACTTGACCTAAAACAATACAAAGGCAAGTTGTAGGGTCTCTTCCCCCAAACATGAAGTAACTTGCCCCGTCCTATTACTGTATTGGGTGCTGTTGTCTCGGGAGAGTTTTGTTACCCAATGTTGCAACTTGAGACCTCATGGCAAAACACATTTGTGGATAGATGGAAGGATGGGTGCTGGCACCTTCTTCACCTGTTTTAGCAAGGCCTCTTAGTGGCCATATGAAGCCCAAAAAAGGTCAGGTTCCAAAGACTATATCAGGGTCTTTGAGTCCAAATGAAACCCTGATTTAGTCTTAGCACAGGATCTTTGTAGTATTTAGAAGGAATTGAATGGATAGTCTCTTGCGCCAACTGCAAAAGGGTTTAGTTCATCAGTGTTGTTGTTGGATTCTTTAGTTCATCAACAAGGTCCAATACTTCCTCAAAGTCCACAGTGAAGGGCACAAGGCGGAAGCATGAATCCCCCCCCTCTCCATTGTCAAATTCTCAAAATTTCAGTTCACAAATGAGTCTCTTGCAGCAACTGCAAAAGGGTTAAGTAATCAACAAGGTCATGATCCAACACTTCCACAAAGTGCACAATGAAGGGCACGCAGCAGATAGAAACTATGTGAATCAGTGAGCACAATTCGAGAAGTCATGTGCTTGTGAATAGTGGCTTACAATTGAATCCTAAATTACATAGAAGGATTTAATTTGTAAGCAACTATTCACAACACTCACAAAGATTCTCTGCAACATTACTAGGAGCCATGATTTCCCCCATGTGCATTACCAGGGCCACTGAACAATCATTTGTCTTGGAAGAAAGGTTTGTGGTCAGTTTCCGCATCATGATGTGTTGTCTTATACTCACGGGTGTGATAATTGTAAGCAAAGTTCATTTTATAACATAGTTTTTTACTCATCATACTTGGTGATTTAAGGTTTTAAATTTTGGAACAAATTATTTTTAATTAGAGGTTGTGTCATCAAAGGTTGATAGGCCTAAAGATTTAGTAAATTCCCTAAACCCAAAGCCCTGAACATGAGGAGTTGCTTGGCTATGCATGACGAGCTTTGCGCATCAGCAAGATGTGTTCCAATGGCCAATATGAAAGGTTCTACCTTGGAACAAAACTCAAGTCAGCATTGCATAGTCTTCTGCTTCCTGACATCCAAAAAGGGTCAAGTGGTTTGCAGATTAATGTTTTTTTTTCCTTTCCTTTGGGTTGCTTGTTTGCTAGGACAATGAGATCAATCCCGTACTTCTGGAAACAAGTGAACCTTGCACCTACATATTCCTCAAGAGACCAATGGTCAAAGCAAACGGGGAATATATAAATATTGTCCATTTGTTGCAATTCACGTGTGGCCACGACACACTAGCGAATCATAACTGTCTACACTCTTGGCCCATATTTGCCCCAAAAAGCCCCGGGATGGTGGCATTCCCGCAAATAAGAGTCTGAGGACAGGGCAGTAGCTGAGTCCAACCCTGCACTTACCGAATGTCCCCCACCCAAGGGCTTTGCCCCTCAAAAAACACAAGCCAAACCTAAGCATGTGTAGATCATGAGGCACACGCGAAGGGAGGGATAGTATGCCCACTCCTACTTCTGAATGGCCATAATATTCCACCCTCCCACTATTAAGTAGGCATTATATCACTCCCTATCCTATGCTTACTTTGTAGGAGTTCAGAGGCTCTTAAGCCATCTTGATCTTACTATATTCCTTTATTTTTTATGAGGGACACTCATGGATATAAGGTGTCCTCCAAATACACTAGGAAATTTCACTGAGTCCTTTGCATATATGGGAAGAGCAGGACTATCTGGGGCATTCCTGTTTTGAAGGGCAGCATAACTAAGGCAGTCGCCTAAGTTTCTTGTGCCCCCCAAAAAAAGGAATGCTTGCTAACCTGACCTTCTCTTCCTTAAAAAAACCTTGATCCAATTTGAAATCTGGCACCTTCGTAGCACCTTACAAAATTTTAAGGCCTGTCTTTCAAACTATGAGAAAGCACTACTATAAAATGTGTGGGTGTAGTTCATTAGTCCTTCTTCATAAGACTAAAGAATTCATTGCTTCCCAATTAGATCCTGTTCACTATAACTAATGAATTCACTCGTAATTCAATGAAATCACTTGACATATATAAATATCTTTTGTTATATTGAAAATTATGCTTTATACAATGAACTTCTGACATTGCTTCCCCAGTAGATCATGTTCATTATAACTAATGAATTCACTCATAATGCAATGAAATCACTTGACATATAAAAACATTTTTTGTTATAGTGAAAATTATGTTTCATACAATGAACCTCTGACGTTAGGGGGATGATTGTGCTTTGTAAGGAACTTGCAAAATAGAAAAAGAAAAACTATGTGAGGTTTTTAAGTGCGGGGTAAGACGCCCCAATGCAAGGCCTTGCCAGTTTTTGGTGGTGCTGTGACCAAGCTGCCTTACCTTGTCATGGGGCCTCACCAATTTTTGCCCTTGTCCATTGGTCCCTGTTTTTGCCCAAGTTGCAGGGCTGAAAGCTGATGAGGCCCCATGTGAAGGTGCCTTGCAGAGCAACGAGAAGTAGACCCAAAAAATCGCCCCACCAACCTGTCAAAGAAGGTTTACAACCTCTTGCTATAGCCTGCCAAGGAAGGCTCAAGTTTCTGAACCCAAGGGAATTTCTTTGCATAGTGGTTTACAAAGGCTTTTTGCACACACAATCACAATGAAAATAAATTAAGAATAAGGGAAGGCTTGCTCCCAGGGCCTCCCCTAAAGGAAGTTTGGATTGCCTGTTGAAGTTAAGGCAGGATTGCCTGTCTGGAGGTGTGATGCTTAGCATTGCAATGTGCATAATTATGGAATAAGAAGGGGTGTGTCACACTGTGGCCTTGCCATTTACATTGAAAAGTATCTTAAGGCAAAAGAAGAATTAACCAAAACTCAAATATTTCACCATGCAAAAATATAATCTTCAAAAGATCCTCCAAAAGAAACCAAAATCCTTTAAGATATTATAACATTATAACTAATCTCAAGCTTCAACACAAGCCAAAATATCATCTTTCAAAAATCCTCATATTAAAAAAAATAGACCTATTATTACATAGGGGCCAAAATCCCTTAAGCTACTAGGTATACTCTATAATGAATCTAAACACAATATCGTTGCCGTGGTAGGCAAGGTCAACAAAGAGGCTATTACCACTGGGTTATAAACCATGTTATAAAATATTCTGAAACCCCTATCTATCCTCTCTTGACCCTGGTAATGAGAATAAGCTTCAACTCAGTGGTGTTTTTTCGCATACAAATTTCAAAGCTAACAACCTTAGATTGGTTTTTGCTTTTCTATTACATTGGTCCTGGAGAAGGGTAGTGTTGTTTGTACTCACTGGAGGCAACTGCAAAACTAGAAAAGGCAAATATCTCAGTACAGGTCCCAGGAATGGAACTGCCATAGATAACTGGCAGATATAATAGAGGACATTGCTATTTTTGCATTTGGGTGCAAGGACATGTAAGGAAGCATGTTGCTACTTATAAGTCTAGAATCCCTTGTAGAAGTTGCAGTCAGATCAATGCTTCTGTTGCAACTATCCCCGGTCCAGGCTGAACCAGCACCGCCACTGGTACCTTCACCTTCTTCAGGGAGTACAAAGCTGATAGCAAAAAGGCCCTCAACACTAGCCATAAACCATGGTACGGCATATGCTTATTTAAGGACCTTTGGTTAGGAAGAATATTCACAAAAAGCCCAGATTTCTTACCATTTACCATAAGAATATTCTTGCAACCAAGGGTCTCCTAACCCCTGCTTATGGGGATGCTCCATACCACGGTCTATGGCCAATGGTAATAGCCTTTTCGCCATTTCATAAGTGAGTCCTCTTAAAGGCTACATTAACACGGGAAATGATGAATTTGAATTCAGAGACACCCTTTAGTTTACATATGGTTATTAAGAATATTCTCAAAGATTTTGAACCCTAACCCCAACTGACGAAATATCCAAAAAATCGATGAACTCCTTGGCCCCTAGTCATGGGAATATTCACATGACCAAGGGTCCATTACTACGGTTTTGAGAATAAGTTTGGGCACATGATGGCAAAATCCACCATATACATTGGCAAATTGACATACCTTTAGTGGTGTCAACATGGGGTTGAGGTGGAAGTGGACCACATGTTCACTTCGCCTTTTCATTTGCTTCATGAGAGCATACTTTTGTTTTTTCACCACACAAATCTAGGAAAGTTCCCAATTTTCCTAAGTAAGAATCCTCCACAACACATTGAGTTGGAGACAACTACCATGGCTCCGCCTGACCTACACAATTTTTTAACAAGTTTTTTAGTTTATGGTTTAGTGTTGTGTATTTTGCAAAGATGAGTTCACCAACCTTCTTGCTTAATTCATTCTTGGACACATCTTCAGGGATGACCTAGGAGCTTATTCTTCCCTTCCAAACCTGATTCAATTGTTCCAAGACCTCAAGAAATTATAAGTAGGTTGTGGACCAATGCACAATTCTAAGTCCTCCTAGACATTTGTGGAACGAAATGTTTTGAATACAATTAAAAAGCTTTCAAGGGAGCAAACTAAAAGGACTTTGTAGAACGATTAATTGTGAATTTTTTAAATGATGTGCAACAGAATTGGAAGCAAGTGCATGTCAATTGGAACAAGATGAAAAAAAATAGGAGGTTGAACCAAAAAAAACTCAAGTAACTAGGGCAACCCCCTATGAGTGGTTATGGTATGAATAGTTTGGTAAGATGTTTGGAGGCATGACCAATATTGATGGTGTGCCCCCAACACAATTGGCTACAAGGTATGTTTTACACACTTTGAAGTTCAAATTATAGAGGTAAGTGATGATGATGTGATCCATGCCACATAAGAGCACTATATCCACTAAATCATATTCTTGTTTTCAATCATGGAAATGAAAGGGGGGATGTTCCATTTGTAGGCTTAAATACTTTAAGAACCCAAGCATGTAAGTTGCATAGTGTGCAAGGCAATGCTAATGAAATATTTGGCAAGGGAAAAAAAGAAAAAAGGATGTAGATTCATCTATAATTGGAAATGCTATCAAATTTTTTTCAAACGTTGTGAAATAAATACAAAAATAAAGATGGAGATGATCAAAATGATTGCATTTCACAGACTTCAAAATGAACAAACAAATAAAAAGATGATATTGTAAGACTAGTTGCACATGGTAGCTCTATTTGCAAAAGATCTTAAGCTTAAAATTACCAAAAGACAATAGCAACTCACAATTAAATTTGATTTACTCCAATTTTGTTCTAGAACTAGTGTTTTGCAAAGGAATAGAAGGCATTGGGCTAATGTGGTTTGGATTGGTTTGGAACATCTTTTATTTATTTGCCCATGACAGTAGAAGCCACATGTTTATATTTCTTTTTGTTCATGTCTGTTTTTTTGGTCAAAATTACTCTCATCCATTTAAGAAAATTATGGATGTTTGTGAGTTGGAAATCTACTTGCAAAACTTTATGTGCATCGAGATGGATTGTACACATAATCTTTTGGTCTTTAATAGTCAAATCAATGAAACACATAAAACTAAATAAGCTTCCAAGAACATCAATAAGAATCATTACTCCATTGAAATTGCCTAAATGAAGATTTGATAGCAAAATCAACATTTGCTTGGTTGTTCCAACATTAAAAAAACAATTTTGAAAAACAACACAAAACTGAAAACTAGATACAATTTGCAACACACATTTGAATAATTTATTTTTGAATTGGATTGTCAATAGACCACTCATCAAATTAGATTATTGAAGCAAAGATGTTGTTAGCTCATGGAAAAGCTTTTAAATATTGGGACCACATAGGGAAAAAAAGGCAATCCCACATTTACTCTTTAAATGCATGCAACCTTTTAGACTTTAATAAGCTTGGCATGTAAATCTAATTATATTACTACTTACCTATATTATTTTGATAGAAATAAATGAACACATCTAGAGTTGGGGATTTGTAATAAGAAACTTTTGGTGTCTTATTGAGCATACACACAATGGGGAATTGTGCACTCCATAATATATGACAATATTGGCACACCAAGCACGGAAAAAAAAAAAGGAGGTTCTTGTCATGATCATTGTTTAGAAATCAATATGAAAATGCACAACAAAGATCCTTTTTTTATTACATTTTTTAAAACCACAATTTAGTTGTAAATTCAACATATATGTGCTTATTCCAACACTTAACACAACCTTGGAACATGACACAAAATTGTTTTGAAAAAAATTTGCAACACATTTGAATATTTTATTATTCAATTGGGTTCTCAATCAACTAGTGTTCAAACAAAGCATTGTTTAGTTTTTATCCTTATGCCTTCACAATTTTTCCTTTTATGAATGTTGGTAGTCTATCTCCAAATCCTCAAAGAATTTTTGGAAAAGCTATTACATTTAGAGGCCTTGGTTCATGTGCATCCTAATCTATTTAGTAATTATTCAAAACAAAAAAATCAATAATAGCTCTTGTAGTTCCATCAACTCTCAAATCAAAATGTTTAAATATATGCCATTTGTTTTCCAAGAATGCAAAGGCATTTTCAATTTTCCTTTAGTTCATATTGTAATCATATCTTAGTTTATCCATGTTAGATCTAGATTACAATTCTTCCAATTTCTTTGCAAGTATGATCAAATTGCATAAGCAACATCACCAATGATATGAAGTGCATGTCTCACAACTTTGACAACCGCCATCAACTATGATAAAATTTCAAGATTTTTCAATTTTAAAAAAATACTAGACATCTTGAATGGCTTACAATCATGTATTTCATGAAGTTTGTTAACACATAATTCCAAAAAAATTGGATTGCATCACAAAATGTTTTGAATTTTTAATGTTAAAAAAATCATTCACACAAGTGTCATTTTTTGTTAAAAACCCTAATTAATGGTATGTGAGTATTCTTAATGGCTCCACAAATATTAAGTAAACATGTAAGATTGTGGATTTATGATTTATAAATTTTTGTAAACATTCATTAAATGGAATTTATTATATTTTTATTTGTTAAATAACTTGTTTTTGTCAGATAGGGCATCATAAACCATGTCCACATACTTCCTAATGGTAGATGCTCCCACATTTGGACTAGTCAACCATGCATGTGGGAATGGTTTCACAAGCAAATTACATGTAAAACAGAATCAGTGCAATTGTTCTAATCTTTAGTTGTGGTCTAATAAGCTTCAAACATTGAAATTGAAAAAACAATGTCAACTAGATAACAAAAATATGTTATTAGAAGTTTCAAAATTCATTTTACACTATAACATGAACCTTTTATATCTCATTTTTAATGTTGTGTGCCAAATAATACTTTCCACAAAATCCCATTAAACATGTTGTTTGAACTTTTCACTAGTAGAAAACCCCCTTTTTTTAACCAAAAGTTTTCAACTACATGACATTTCCAACTATGTTTCAATTGGGATTTTTTAAAAAATTAAATCAAATTATGGCAATTACCAATTAAGTCAATTCATCAACTACATCGGGATATAGTTGAAAACATTTTTCAACTAGGTGGTCATTTGCCGAATGTTCACAACATTAACAATGTCTCTAAGTTGAATGCCCAACTATGTCGATAAACAATGTGAAGCATGTTTCAATTAAAGGGGTATTTTTGAAATATTCTTGACATCTAAAGTTCTTTAGTTGGCACATGGCCAAAATATTGACTAATGTCCAACTATTTTGGTGACAATGTTCACACACATGTATGGATGATAAAATGTATTAAAGGATGGATGAAATACAGTTTTGTTTGCAACTTTGTTGCAACTATCTCTCTCCACTAAGCTAAACAAATAGTAGGCAATTTTAATTTTATACATAATATTTTAATATTTATTTAAAATCGTGATAACATTAAATTACGTGTAAATTTTATTTGTGTAAATAAATGGGTTTATTGTGCATATAAATAATAAAGTTTAAGGAAAATCAAAATTATATGTTAGTAATAATGTTTATGTTCAACACACATGTAATTTATTATTTTTATGTAAAACATAACAACATATCAAATAATGATACATAATCAATAATATTGTGCAACTCTAATGTTTATTCATTTTTATACACATGATATCTTAATATTTGTTTAAAATTATGATAAAAATTCATTAAACAATAATGTACCCAATGTCATTGGCCCAAATTTGAATCCATTCAATTGAATTTTCCTTCCAACCCATTTTGGCAATTTGTTTGAATTTCCAACAACAATACCCACTAAAAATACAATAATATTTTTCACATTTAGGTCTCAAAATTACTAAATCAAAATTATTAAATCAAATTTGGTGAAGGCTTTCCAATAATACCAATAACGCCTCCAAATTCAAATATAATTTTCAATCTTGGTTTTTAAAAACAAAATTCAATAAAAAAAAGGTTAATAATCAATAGATTCCACACCATAACTCCAAACATTCTAAACCAAGTTAATGCACCCCTATTCATCAAAAACTTTTTGATGATAAGTTCCATAGCATAACCTAAAATATTGTGGGTTGGGAGATATCATTATGACAAAACAAAACAAACTACCTTCCTTCATGGATAAGTAATGTAACATGTGTTCTTGGCCCCAAGTGTGAATACACTCAACTCATTTTCCCTTCTAAACCCAATTTGTTGTAATTTGTTTAAACTTTCAACAACAAAATTCATTCAAAATTCAATATCTTCCACACCTTAAGTATGAAAATTATGAAATAAACTTCATTAAATTTGATTCAATGATTGCTTTCCAAATACACCAAGTACAAATTTGGATTTGAATATAATGTTTATTTATGATTTTATTAATTTTTATTAATAAAATGGTTCGATAATCAATAACCTTTGCATTGTAGTTCCAAAAAATTTCAACCCAAGTTAGTGCACCCCTACTCATTGTTAATTTTTCAAAGATATCAATAGAATTACATGAAGCAATTCAGTTTGAGAAATCTCAACATGATAGAACAAACAAAACAAATTATTTACCTTCATAAATAGATTAAATTACATGTGTTCATTTTTGTATTAAATGAATGGTTATATATGATGCAAATATTTTATTGTGCATATAAATAGTAAATTTTTAGTAAAAATTAAATTCCAAGGAAATTCTAAAATATAAGTTTGTAATAATGTGCATGTTCAATACACCTAATTATTATTTATATGTAGATTTAAATTTTAGTTTACAAAATTTCAAATAATGATACATAATTATTACTTTTGTGGAACTCTAATGTTTATTCATTTTTATACACATAATATCTGAATATTTGCTTTGAATTGCAATAAATTTTCATTACACATTAAACTACATGTAAATTATATTTGTGTTAATGAATGATTATGTATAATGAAAATATTTTTTTGAGCATATAAATATTCAAATTTAATTTCAAACTTAAAATTTCATGAAATTCTAAAATATAAGTTTGTAATAATCTATGTTCAATATATGTAATGTTTTATTTATTTGTAAGTCAAATATTAGTTTACAACAAATCAAGTAATGAAACATAATTAATAAAATTTGTGGAATTTTAATGTTTATCCATTTCTATACATACGATGTTTTAATATATTATTAAATTTACGACAAATTTTTATTATTATTAAGGTACATATAAAAAAAATTGTATACATATTGAATGGTTGTGTATGATGAATTTTTTTTTTGTGCATATAAATATTGCACTTTAATTTGAAAATAAAGTAACTTAATTATGTTTATGTTCAACACATGCCTAATTTATTATTTCTATGTAAATACAATTTTAGTTTACCACATATCAAGTAATGATACTTGATTAATATATTTTTGGAATATTTTAAATATATGTGTAATTTATTATTTCCATGTAATGATACATAATTAATATTTTTACAATTTTTTTTTTAAAATTCTAATGTTGTTGAATTCCAATCATTTTTTCATTCTATCAGCAACATTTTATTATTTATTTTGTTATTTATGATTAAATTATAATAATTATTAGAATAATTAGTCAAGATATTTAATAAACTATTATATATTTCAAAAATTATTGAAAATTATTTAACACTACTTTTTTAATTTAATATTTATTATGTTAATTCATAATAATTCCAACAAGTTAGATAAAAATATGAATAATAATAATAAAATAACTAACCTAACCTAACTATTAAATTGAATATTATTACCTATTAATGTTGTTGTTGTAATTATAACCAATTATTAATTATTTTTAATTATTATAATTCAAATGTCATTTAGAATTTATTATTTAATTTTTATGTTTTAGTTAATTATTTTTCCATGAAATGTTAATAAAAAGTTATAATGAATTTGGAATTTTAAAAAATATTCAGTAATTAATAATACATGTTAATAAATTAATACATTTAATTGCTGATTTTTAAAAAATTAATGAATCATCATATTATTTAGTAAGTGATGAAAATATGTTTAACTTTTTAATTATACACGTATACAATTAAAAATAATTAATGAATAATTATTATAAATAATTAAGATAAGTATCCATACCTAGGTTAAGTATATTATTAGTTTGGTCTAGGTTTAATTAAGCTTATACTAGCTTGTATAACTAGATTACAACTACTTGAATTGCAATTAGGTTACAACTATGTTATAATTTTAAAAATTATCTCATATTGTTTGGCTTCCATTCCATGAATCCAAACTATATAAAAAAGTGCACTAGGATTGTTGGAGAACACAATAAACTTGAAAATGTAACATCCATTTGGGATGAACTAATCAAAGAGGTTCAACCTTAAAACCTAAGCCAAATGAAATAGGATTTCATTTATTAATTGCCATGTGGCATAGGTCTAGCCTTAATTTAAGCCTACATTAAATGGCTTATGTTTAGGTTTAGCTTAGGTGCCTAGGTTTAGACCTAACCTATGCTTATGCACCATGTGGCCTAGCATATTAATGTGGATGTGCCATGTGTTATTTAACTATTTGTTGAACCCAAACTTTGTGAACATGTCAAATGTCATTTAATTATTTGTTAACCCCAAGCTTTATTAGCATACCATTGGTCATTTAACTATTTGTTGATCCCAAAATTTATGAATGTGCCACATGTCATCAAACAACTGGCCCAATGTTCAATTTAAATAGTTGCATCCTAGTTGAAATTGCAATTATAATTTTGGTCGATGTCATGCCTAGTCAACATATAAAGTTCACTAGTCAAATTTAGTTAACAACATCCCTAAACTAGATTGGTAGAACAATTTTCAACTAAATTGGCAAGAAATGGCACCTAGTGACTATTGCTATGGTGTTAACATGTGGCATACACTTTCAACTATAATTTCACTTTCGAGTTGTACTTGTTGACATTACTAGTTATTAGTTATAAAAAACAAGTTACAACTATATGTATAGTTTTTGACTTAGTTTGTAGTTGAACACTAGTTGAAGATGTAGTGCAAAAGGGAGCGTTCTATGCTAGTGGAAAATTTCAAAATGGATGTATCTTTGTACTCAAAATTACACATAAAATTGGTATCACGTGCTTCTTCACTAAAGGCTCATTGTTCAAAAGTGTGCATGTGCTTGATTTGAAGAATGAAAAAATCTCCAATGTCACAAATAGTGCCATCCAAATAAGCATAACCCTTTTAAATGAAATGGGATCCATTATTAACACAAATTTTGAAGAACAAAAAAACTTGAAAATCAAGGATTATGAATTGGGAAAATTAATTTTAAAAGCAAGCATTGGAAATTGGAAAAAGACAATTTGGACACTAAACATGTGCATTGGAAACTAGGAAAAGGTTTGGGGGTTGTTCTTTTGGTCAAAATTTATATACAAGGTGATATTTGGGCACTATTTGTTGCCACATGCACATTCATTAGCTAATTGGTAACATGTTTGCTTAGCAAGCGAGGACCCACTTGCAAACAATTGTTTATTTTTTGGTCATGTGCCCATCCTTAATATCTTATAGCATGGGCAATGGCCAATGATAATGGCTCTTTTGAAAGATACATGAAAACTCAAAACAAATCCTTCAAGCAAAATATGTCACCAAGCCATTTCAAGAATTTGAGGCAACAATAGTTGGTAATAGGGACCTAGAATATTATATTAACATAAAGGTTGTATCTACAAAGAAGTTGAGAAACGCCAAATAAAACATTAAAATTTATTATAAACTACCAAAACTCTATTTGCAACCACAAAGATCTATTAGTTTACTAGATTACATGATTATATGAAAACATATTGATTAATTATTGTGACAAGTGAGTCAAACAAACCAATCCTTTTGGAAGCCCAAGTCAACAAAAACACAAACGTGGATACAATTGGAAAAATTGAATCATAGACTTTAAAAGTTGAATTTTCAAAGGGGGTTATGATTATAAAATGGCCTTGTTCCCCACCATCTTTAGACTTCCAATCAAGCTTATGAGTCCAACACCTATTCTTAGTGGTTTGGTGTTGTAATTTATAGTTGGTCCTCATTTGGGCTACATTGCGCCCATGTGTTTATTTAAACTCATTATGTGACTTGCATTTTGTTGTTTTCTAATGTGCAAATTTATTAATTTTATCAACCCACCCCCATTGACCACCTCTTTGAAGGAATTGAAATTGCAATTGCCTATAATATCAATGGTGAAGTGCTTGATAATTATTGAATAAATGCAATATATTTCTCTTCCATTGGAAACTACCCTTATTGAATCCCAAACATTCTTAGTGGCCTAACTTTCCAATATCCCCCCTTTACCCTCACAACTTGCTTGGTCTTGTCAACGTCCCCACCTTGTTAAACATGTTTGGGTTCTTGAACTTTCTTGATTTTATCAACTTTTTCAATTCTAAATTTTGTTTCAGCATTTTTAATCATTTTGATTTCAAATCAACAAAAAAATCTATATCTTGGATGCCATGTGAGCCATGGATTATAATACCACAAATTGTTAAGCTTTAGTTCCATAATTTTCCTTAATATTAATGATTTGAATCCTAATAAACCTCCAAGTAATAATTATTAAGAGTTGAATTAGTTTTTGGATATTTCAGCGTAGAAGATTCTTTTATTTAAATTGATGCAAAGCTTAATTAATTTTAAGACCTAGTAAACCTTTTAAGTGCATGATCTTTTTATGTTGTAGAGAAGGGAAAGGAGATGTAGAATTAGATTCGATTTATTGATATATTAGGAATACAAGCCCATAATTAGTAATAACATCTCGCCATGACAATATTAAGTTAGTCTATAAAATAATCTTCAGGCACGAAAGATGTACTTGAAAGATTTCTGACATGCAATCCTAATACATCTTTATTTAATTTTCATTTTTATCATACTCTTAAATAAAATCAAAATCAAACTTAGGCATTAACATTTCCACTTGAATGGCCTCATGTGAATTACAACTTAGTAAACAACTTTAAGGGGATAGATCACAATTGCAAAAATTCCAGAATGCGACGAATGGTGCGAGTTAGGTATTCAGTTCGATGTTCCATGGGAAGGGGATTGATTGGGCTTCGCAGCCAACGATAATGGCCATCACCGGGAACCCAAGTTCGACAATAAAGACGAACATCGTCATCTTCACATTAACATTCTTCAAACCTTTTTGGTGCAACTCCACAAGCAAGAACAAATTATAAATAGATTGCTAAAGCATGTAGGTTAAGAGACAATCAACAATCCCATGTCGAACGATCGACTCGAGTGGGCACCATTTTTCTGGACAGTTTTTCTTCGCGTAACCGTTAAGAGACCTTCACGTCAAACGGTGCTTCTTCAAGCTCTTCCTTTTCTATTAGTGAAATTCGAGGATTTGAGGGCATAGGGACATCATCCGCCATGACTAAATGCTCATCTACATCAACAAAAAACCAAGAGGGTAGCAGAGATAATGTGGTACTTGCGTTTAGAAGGGGTTGAGGTTCTTTTATTTAACAAATTAAGGTAGGTGTAAGGTGTGGGAGTGACGGTGGAATCTCATGAAAACTCGAACATCTTAGATCTAATGGAGTCATCGAACCCTAATTTCGACGGTGGATCTAGAAGTATGTGGGGGTTTTTGTGATGTAATTTTTAATTCCAATTTACTATGTACTACATAGTTAATTAGTGCATGGAAGAAAAAATAAGTAAGGGATATTAAAAGAGTAAATGGTATGCGGGGATGTTATTTCAACCATTGAATTGATTTAGTCAAGTAAGGACTCAAGGATGTTTACTTGTTACTATTGATAGATTGTCCTAGTAATTAGTTACTTGAAATAATTAGGATGAAAAAATAGGATGTGAGGGTCAACGGATGGAAAGGATAAGGATCAAGCTCAAGAACCTCATCAAGATATCCAAGATAAGGGGAAGGATGAGTCCTCCAATCCCATTAATCATAAGGATTGTCATCCTATTTGATTGAAGGATGGAATATTTTTTGTGTCTCACTGGACCCAAGAATTCTCATCTTAAAATCAATTGGAGGGCAAATCATTTTCAATTCTCATTGATTGGAGGGAAAGATTTCAAAGCTTCCATTGGACAAGGGGAACAAGCTCAAGGAAAGGTCATGGAGGCTTATCAAAGGAGAAAGGAGTATCTTGTGTGGGAAAAAGAGACCTTCTTGTGATAGTTTTGGAGGCAAATTGCACGTACCCCAATGGTTGCAATGCAATGCAATGAGAATTTGATGCCATGACATTTTTTTCCAAGGAGATGTTGAAATCTTTAACATCACATTATTTCCCTTCTTATCACTATACTAAGCAAGGTTGGTTGATTTGTTTGTATACCCAACAAGAATTCAAACTATTTTATTACAAACTTGGAGGCGAGTTCAAATAATCTCACCAACTTTGTTTTTCACTCTTTTTACTTAGATCTTATCTTTTCAGAACTTGCTTGTGGTTTCCCTTGGAACAAATTCATTAACATCCCAACCCATAACATGCATTTGTTGGGGTGAAGCAATGGTTAAAAGCTTGTAAGATATATTTTATCCAATAACAATTACAAAAATGGAAATGTAACAATGTTGTTAGAAAAATGACATATCAATGGTTTGATCATCTTTGGAACAAGTTAGGGAAAAGGAAGTATGTCAATGTGTGAATCAGGACCATGATGAGACACATGAAAATCAAAGGTTCCATTGCCAAAGGCAATTTGCAAGGTTTATTGCACATAATTTTGTGTGGTCTATTCAACTAAAGTCTAGGGACAATGTAATGGAGTTTTATACATTGGAAACTTTGAAATATATATTTTCAATGAATGGCAAGTGGGTTATGTTGGGTTTGACACGGATAAATTAAAAGTTGTAGAATGTCAGTAACATGATGAAGGAGATAAAATGTTTTTGATGTAAAAACATAAGGTACTAGAAGATCTAATGTAATTTTCTTTTGTTAACAATGACCAACAAGCACAACATGATGAATCGCTAGCAGACCTTATAGACCAATCAACTTTAGTATGCACTCTCATTCATTTCAATTGTTGTGTATATTCATGAATACCCTCTTTGGATTATACAATATTGCTCATTCTAGACTAAGCATGAGCTTCATGGTCAAAAAGTTGCAACCACCTAATTGGTAGCCTTTAAATCTAATTGGATTCCAATCACATAGGTTGAAAGTGTGATGATACTCTTGTTGAACAAGTTAGGATAATGTTCCAATTACTTTGAACAATAAATGTTTATTTACATGGAGCAATTGTTTTGTAAGCAACAACATACTTCCTTTTCAATACATAACAAAGTTGAACATGTAACATCTAGCAATTCCTATATTTTGAAATTGCCTTCCCATAGCATAGTGCAAAGAATTTATGTTCATGATTTTATCTATGGAGATGCTAGTATGGAGGCTAAATTGAGGTATTGTGCATTTGTTGTAACATATTACAAAACACATATAACCCTAAAATTGGTTGTTTTACATGTACAATGATTTTTTGAAAACCACGAAAGCTATTTAAAATATGTTGTTTAAGATAATGTAATCACCAAAAACTTGTATGGGATTTCAAAGCACTAGGCCTTATACAAAACTTGTCATTAAATATCTCGCCCTTTCTTTCATTATGGATTTTTTTATAGGTTTAAGGTATATCAATGGCTTGGTGAAATGACAAGGGAAAAGGACTTTTACTTTTTCATGCCTCATTGATCCTTGCATTGGCAAATAATTTGGAATTATCATGTTGCACTTTGTAGATTGTCATTCATATTTTTTATGTTATTCTCACGGGTTAAATGTCAAAAAATTTCTTTTTGGTTGTAGGTTTTATTCATTACACCAAAAATCAGCATATGTGATTCCATCCATAACTACAAATCTTAGTCGTATATGTCTTAAAAATTACATGATACATAGTCAATTTATATTTATCGATTATACCACTTTGTTGCAATTGTGATTATAATTGTTTATGTCACAACATTAATCATTTATGCCATTCCATACCATTTTTATGATTATAATCATGGATGGTTGATCATGATCTCAAAAGATCATGTGATCATGGTCATCAAATTTTTAATAGAGAATAATAGTTATAAAATATGCATCCAATGGTTGAGATGTAATTTAAAAATTTAAAATTTAAAAATCAATGTCTTGTTGCTACATGACAACCTATTCCAATTTTTAAAAAAATATTAACCATTTATGGGCTACCATGTGATAACATAGAGTTAGTAAATGAACATTTTTGGCCCATTTGTTTGATGCCACATGGCAATTAAACATATGGAGCCTAGCTTAGGCTATTTAGACTAGGTGATATTACTTAAGAGCTTAACCTAGAAGCCACCCTAAATTAAAAAAAACTTGGAGAGTATATTACATAACCTGCTTAGGCGAAGAATCTCAGTAATTTTAGGTTGCAATTGTGAGGATTTGAACCTTTCACCTTCACTTTGAAGGTTCAAGTCCTTAACCATTGCACCACAACTTTTTGTTTGTAACATAATTAGTCATCACAAATTATAAACATTAGCATATTTTAACCTAGGCTAATCTAGGTCAGCATAGGTTGACCTAGGTTGATTTAAGTTAACCTATGCCGCCTTAAGTTGACCTAAACCAACCTAAGCCACCCATTAAATCTAACCTGGGTCAAGTTAGGCTTTTGTAAGCTATTATAGGTTAACTTAAAATAACTTAAAGTTACATAGATTAAACTAGGTTAAATTTATTAAATTTAAAAACTAAATGCAAATTAAATGTAAGGTAAACCTTAAGGTTGAATTTAGAGCTAAACCAAGCTTAAATTTAAAAGTTAAACCTAAGTCAAGGGTATGGTCATGCTATTAGGACCCACGCCCTCCTCCTTGGTGCTTTGCTTAATGATAGTTTATTCCAAAATATTTTAAAGATATTCCATTTGTAAGTTTAACAAAATCTTTAAAAAATCCTTTTGACTCACAAAGATGTTGCATTATATCATCATAATAAAATTTTATTTAAATAATTTCCCAAAAATATGTCATTTTAATTCCATTAAAGAATCATTTATGAGTTTTTCAATTGTTAAAAACACTTGTTACATTGCTAAAAAAATGCTTTTGGGTATGCAATACTCATTTGCTTTGTTTCAAACTTTTTCAATTGTTTCCATAATGTATAAAAAACATTTTTGTATACATTTACCAAACATTTTAATTATTCACTTGACTTAAAACTTTTTAAAATGTAAAATTAAATAGTTGTTACACTTGAAGTGGGTCCTAATATTGGGACTGCACCTAAACATAAAGGTTAAATCTAGGCACTAAACCTAAAGGTTAAACTTAGAAGCTAAACTTAGGCTAAATATAGAGGTTAAACTTTAAAAAGCTAAACTTCTAGACTAAACCTAAAGGTTAAATTTAAAAGTTAAATCAAAGCAAAACCTAAATATTAAACCTATGTTAAACTTAAAGGCTAAACCTAAACTCTAAATTTAAACGTCAAACCAAAGTTAAACTTAGACCAAACCTAAAGTTTAAACTTAAGCCAAACATACAAAAGCTAAAATTAAACTAAGCCTATAGGCTAAACCTAAGTGAAACTTAAACTAAACTCAAAAGCTAAACTTGAAGGTTAAAATTGGATTAAACCTAATTAACTAAGGTTAAATTTAAAGGTTAAACTTAGGTTAAACTTATATTAAACTTGGTTAAACATGACTAAACCTAGTTCAACTAAGTTAAATCTAAAATATAAAATAAATTGAACTTAAAGGTAAAACTTAAATTAAATATAAATTAAATTTAAGCTAAACCTATATTAAACCTATAGCTTAAACCTATAAACTATACTTCAAAATTAAACCTAAGTTCAATTAAAATTAAAATTATGTTAAACTTAAGTTAAACAAAACTAAACCTACGCTTATTAAAGCAAAACCTAAACATTTTTTTTTTATGATTAAACTTTAATATTGGTTCCAAAAGGAATAAAACCTATTCAAAAGAGCCACAAACGTTACTTTACATTGGTCATGCATGTCCTTTTTCCCCACAATAATTTTTTCATACAAATGATTTTTTTAATGATTTGTTTTTCAACTTATTATGAAAAATGATTAGAATTGCACCAATAAGTCAAAAAAAAATTCTTAATCATTTTTTAATAGATATGAGTTTGTAAAAATGTACAAAGTCCTTGTAAATTTTATGTTTCATCTTGACAAATGATGATAATTTGAAGTCATACCAAAAAATGTTAATTTTTAAAGCTTTAATTTAATTTAATATAAACCACAACTTTGTTACATACATTATGTACATCATACCCCATTTATATGTGGTGAAGTTTTGAAAATTTGAATTTTCAAGTTACATGTTTTGAATTTTAATTTTTTTAGAATTCCACATTTATGAAATTGTGAATGTTTTTTAGTGTGTCTAATTGGTTATTGTCATTTCATATTTTTTGACCATTAACCTATTTTTATTATATGTCATTTTTTAATGATAGAAAATTTCATTTTCAAAAGTCCTTAACTAAACCAAAACCTAAAATTGGTAATTGGGTTTTTAAGTTGAGTTTCTTGACATTCATGTGTGTTAAAAAAAATTATGTGACATGATTATCATGGTTTCAAATGGCAAAAAATAAGTAAAATTTTAAATTTTTATGACATAATATAACATTCAACACCCTTTGTGGCTCCTTTGAGTGTGCTTTGACCCAAAAAGGAAAAGGCTTAATGTCTTAATGTTGAATTAATTTTATTTCTCTAATTCATTTGCAAAATATTCAATATTTAAAATATTTCACAATTGGTTAATGATCAGAAATCATTTTAAATTGTTTTTTTGGAAACTACATTTGGAATCTTTAAATTATATATCAAATAATTATTTTCTTAATGATAAATATGAATGTTCAAATCATGGATGTCATGTTCGTTTCTACGACAACTTGGTAGCATGGAGTTTTAATATGGGTTAAACATTTGAATGTGCTTGGAGCACATTCACTAATCAATGCATGTGCAAACCTACAAGGCATGGGTATGGCATTTAGGAAATTGATCAAACAAGCATTGGATGATGTCACCTATTGCAACCACTAGTGTCAAAGCTATAGATGTGTGCGATGTAATGCTTTGAGGTGGGTCATTCACCCACCTTATAAGTGTCACCTTGATTTAAAAGGCACCTATGGGTTAGATTTTGTGGTCTAGAAGAAATGGCAAAATTTCCTTTGTTTTTATGCTTGCCATCCTCTAATTTTGTGTTGCAAATGCATTGTTTAGAAACTAAATGCAATGGCCCCTATGGAAATTAATGCCAACACATGTAGACATGAAGACATGTACAATTTAGATTGCACGAGGGTGTGTCCATGAGCATAATAGTGGGGTGTCCACTTAGCAATTTTGAGATTTTGTTATGGGTCTAGTATTTGTTGCATTTTAATTTACCAAATAGGTGCATATGCATGCAAACATTTTCAAGGAATAGGGGAATTAAGTTTTTTGCTCCGTTAGTTGTTGCTAAAATTCAAAATCAATGTTAGCAAAGATGAAGGTTGCAATTTTTTGTCCTTGGCCATGTGTTTTGTAATGAGAAAAGAAACATTTATAAATTTTATATTGTTTTTCCATCAAACTTTATCACATAAGCACATACTACTAATGATTTTCATGCTTTGGGTTGTTGAAGATGTCAATCTAACTAACAAATAAGTTATTGTTGGATGGAAAACAACTACATTCATATTTGATTTAAATTACTATCTACAACTATGAATTTTACAATCCAATGTCATATATGATGGTCAATTTCAATGGGCAAGTGTTGAAATCGATTAATTTTAGGCTATGAGGTCATTTCAACACCTAAATTAGAGTTTTTAGGGTTTGGCACATAAGGTTTTTAAACGTTTCAACTTTGATTTTCTATCTATGTTTTTTGTCCATTACTTTTTCATCATTTTAGTGATTCCATAATATGTTTTTGACATTTTTCAAAACTAGAGCTATAATCAAATTTGATTTAAATTAAATTCTTTGTTTGTTGATATTTAATTATAGAGATTACTTTATCCTCTTATGAACTATGGAGGTGTGGGCAAGATAAAGTATATGACAAAATTTCCTTGGTAGTCTACATGTCAAGTTAGGAACAAATAACAAAGATATTTATCATAAAATGATTATATATTATTCAATGTTTTTACATGAATGATGAAAGAGAAGATATTTCTTCATTATTGTGCATTGATTTTTAAATTTCACATTATAAAAGTAGGTTGAAAGTAGGGTTTTCTAAATGCAATTAATGTTTGAAGTTCATTTTTTGCAATGTGACATTTGTTTCAAGTATGTTCTAACATGGAAAAAATAGAATGTTTTTCAATTCCACTCTTGAATATACAATGATCTTTATATCTTAACTTAGAACATATTTATTTCATGAGGTATTTTAATGAAAACAAAATTTTGAACACCATATTGACTAGTCAATTTCAAAATTAAATTTTAAAGAAAATTACTCAATTTTTTTTCAAATTTTGTAATCAACATACATTAGACTCAATGCAAAGAAAAATGATTTCATAATGAAACTTGAATCTATTTTGAATTTATTTTCTTGTACTTATTTTCATCAACTTTTTTTTTGGTATATTTTACTATTTTTCACTCATGGCATGTAGCTGAACAAGTCTATGCATGTGTAAAGTTGTAGGAGATGAAACAACTTGCATTATGAACTCATTGGACAACTTGGAATTTATTTTTAAAAATGTAATTGAGTGACATGGACCAATTTTCACACTTTCATTGCTCCAATTTGAAACTTTAAAAAAAATCATCTATAAAAATTTCAATTATGTTATATAATTCATCAAAATTCCAAAGAATTTTCTTCATCCAAATTTTTTATGAATTTCCACCGAATTTGACAAGAAGGTAGGGAAAATTGTCCTAGAATACTTCAGACAATTAGAATCTTCATTCTTTAATTCACTTTAATACATTTGCAAAATATTGAGACCTTGCATCCACCTAGCATTGTCTTCTTAGGTATTTGTGAGCATTTGGTTCATGTTCCAAATCCTTCCAAACCCACAATTAACTAAATAATTAAATAAACCCACAATTCCTTCAGGAAGAGGTAAAATTTGTGAAATAGTGGGCCCAACTATGACAAGAGTGAGGTTGATACTGAAATGCTTGACAAAAGCATGGTGCTTTTGGATAAGTTGCATTGTATTGTGTCAGGCAATATTAAGTTGAACAAGCCTAAGAAATCTGACTGCTTAATTGAGAATAACTGACTTGGAGTCTGGTAGCCACACTGGGAAAATTATGGCTATTTTGGAGGAGGAATTTAATGGGTGTGATTGATAAACCACATCAAGTTGGTTTAGTGTTATAATTAGAAAAAAAAGATTATATTGGTTAAGGTACTAATTGTGATTTCCCATGGGGATGAACATCAATCAGCTCAAGTACAGGAAATCAATGTCCTTGGCATGAGCAATCTAGTTAAGCCTCCAAAGATAGCAGCAGAAGCTTCTTGGGGTTTTGTGTGGCAGCAGCCCCCAAGCTCCAGCTTCCAAGGGGGTAGATCTGTCTAGTATTTTCTGTTTAAGGTACCAGAGATATTGATTCTGCCCGCTCAAGGCAACAAAACAATTTTGCCTTCCAGGACATTGAGTTAGTTGTTCTCCCAAATTGTGTTGGCAAGAAGGACGTGAGAACTAATTTAATGCAAGAATTTCCCACTGAGCACATCTCTTCACTCACTCTCCCCTCAAAAGTACCTCCAGTGGAAGCAATACAAATTTATAGCCTCTCTGCAAAATTCATCAAAGTCACAATGGTTTGAAAATAAGCTTAGCTGTTGGCTCTTGTAAATTCGCACAACAGCATAAGACACTAAGATAGGAGATTACTCCTTCTGGTTTGGATGGCCATAGTGATTGATCCATGTGTGACATTTTTACATGTTCTCGTAATACATACTAGTTTAAAACAATCATGTTGCTTTATTTACCTCTCGGAAGTGTTTGTATCATGCGCATATTTACAGGCCCAAACTGAGTTTCACACCATTTAACTTCTGTATTTCATCCAAAGTAGTGTTTCCTTGCCACTTTACTGTTGTGGGTGGAGATGCTTATAAGAGCTATCTGATCCAGCACCCACCAATTCGCCTCAGGTTGGGAACGATGTCCCTTGCTCTATATAATCCTCAATATAAGAAATCTATGGCTGTGTTTTTTGTCGCCTATGACTATGTATGGGGGAGGTTTGGCCACATTTACAAGACGTAGAATGTTTTGGTGAAATTTTAAGCACAATAGATGCTATACCTTAGGGGTTAACTGTTTGGGAATTGATGTGCATACATACACTTTTTGTTTGATTACAATTATCATAGTATCGTGGGAGCTTCATATGTCTAAACAACAGCAAATTTATTTGACCAAGGATGCACATGCCCCATGATCCTTATGCTGCACAAGGTTCTAGGACTGCACAAGCTTTTCCGTCGCCCTTTGGCTGCTTACTCACATCCAATCCCACCTAATACATTAAGTGCAAAAATCCACTTGAAATCCACTTTGTCCTCTTTCATTCTTAGAAACTGTTCTGTGGGCATTGAATGAATGGCCCCCTTCGGCATCCACAATAGGCAGATTCCAATTTACAACAGCTTGGTCAAAGTGTTGAGGCTATGAGCCTGCAATTCATCTTACAGGTAGTTGTGGGTTGCATATGACAAGACTTGCAAAAGATGTTCACCATAAGAATGCCAACCAGCCCTTTTTTCTTTTTTCCCCAAATTTGGGTTGTGGCATAAGAGACAAAACATTTCAGCAATAGAAAGCACATGTGGTGAAGATAGAGAAGTGTTGCCAATAATTATCTGGCATAGGCCATTTTCATTAAAAAATTCACTTGGGAGATTAAGGAGAAGGCCGCATAGTCCATGGTAGCTATTAATCCCATTGCTCTAGCTACATCCTTTGGTTATTAAAGTCCCAAATCCATTGCTATATGGCTATATGTATGGGATATTAGCAAATAATCTAGCCGTAATCCTAAGCTAAAGAAGTGTTATTCATTAACATGCAATTGAAAAGAAGGGCACAAACCTAGTAACAAAATTCAAGTGTATTGTCCCCAAGTATTTGTTACTTGAAATTTAGACCACATCTCATAGGTAGCCTTGTATGGAAAGGTGCCAAGTGTGAAAAACTAAGGTGCACAGATTCAACAATTAATTGTAGATGATTATTCAAATGATTGCACACTTTGTTTCTCAAGAAAGCAATAGAATTGAAACACCTTTTGTCCTTAACAAAACCAAGCATATGCACCATAGCAATATTTGTCACCTTTAAGTATTTAGGAAAAACATGGGACAACAATTGCGATGCATCAATCATTCACCACATATGTGTGAGAAAATTAATAAAGATAGGGTTAACTTTGTTGAATGCAAAGACCGTGAATTAAACCATGCTTTGAAATGCATTGGATTTCATGGTCAACTTAAACAAACCTTGTTGAGCATCCAAATTTTAGCTGAAAACAATGGCAAAAACCATACGGGTAAATTTCCACTCTTTCACTTCTCCACATGGACGAGGGTTCCAATAAAAAAATTTCAAGATTTCCAAATGTCAAAGAAATGTTGCCTCATTGTCTACTTGTAACCAATATTGGGGATAAACAATCCTTGTAGCATCCATGATTACTTGCTCAAGAAATTGTGCATTCAATTTTACCATTAGGCCTTACTATGTAGTCTTAGCCATCCAACACAAAACAAAACAATTAACAAAAAAAATGGTGGAAGATCATCAATGTCCAAATTTGTAAGCTACACAATTGAGGTTTGAAAAAAAACTTTCATGTTCATCGCTAGACCTTAGAAAATAGAGGTAAAATGGAAGGAGAAAATCAAAGGGGGTCAAGAATTTACCTTTGCATCAACTTTCACACAAAGTTGCAAATGTTGTTCGTGTGACCAACAATTGAGGCCTTATATTTGGGCACTTTAGTGAACCCACAGCTTCTCATCATCAATAACAAAGACAAGATGTTCATTGCAATTCGTATTGTAGTTAGTAATCCATTTCATATGGATTTGACTATGGTCACCTTATAATAGTCCACAAAAGGACCATAATTCATCCCTTGGAATGATAAGGTGATATCACAATACATAATGTACAATTAACTTTAACATACATTCATTGTGACTATGAACTCACATATGAAAATATCACCTTTATGAACAGATTTAAGGGATTGTAAATCACAAAGTGATTCAAGGGATGAATCATAGAGTCAAAATTATGGATTTAGATTTCTATGAACTTGGTTGTTTTTACTATACTAATTATAAACTCTAGGAATTGAAACCAAAACCATAAGTGATTTTGGCCCACTAAAGGAATAATATGACCTTGGGGTCGTATTAAAATCTAATACATTGCACAATGGCATGGTAATATTAAGATTCATAGAGGAAATAAAATATTATAAAATAATAAAAGACATGGCAATCATGGAAAAATCTAAAATAAAGTTCAAGATTGCAATCAAGACACCAAGAAAAATAGTTTTGCAAACCATAGTGTTATAGACTTGAAAAGAAAGTAAGTTAAAAAATTTATAACTAAAAGAAAGACATATTTAAGATAAAAGCAAGTGAAAAAAAAGATGAAAACATCATGAAAGGTTTTGATAAGGAGAAGAATAAAACTTAGAAAAATACAAATGAAGAAAACATAGAAAAACATTCTGGTTTTATTACAAAGCTCCATTTGACCTTAAACTTGTATAACAAACCAAATCACCCAACAACTTGCAAAGTGGATTGTGGGATTAAGGTTAAAGGAATTCACCTTGAGTTTCATTTTGGAAATCCAAAATGAAATCCCATTTGTAGTCACCTTGCAAAATCTCAAATCAAATCCCATCTATAACCTTTTTAGATTCATAATCTTGTCATTATTCAAAGTTGAAATGACCACCCCCATTACCTTCGACAAATCCACAAGCACATAAATTATAATACAATGTTCACAATTGTAACTTGTAAGTTTCACACAACTTCAACAAAACAAATAGAATAACTTCAACTTAGGAATGGTTATTTAGTTTTCAAGCACAACAAAGAGTTGTGTACACTCATTGCATTTTACATAATTGACAGGAACTACATGACAACATGCATGAAGAAGAAAATTTAGACAATTTCAACTACAAGAGGAATAAATTATATCAATCTTTAGTAAAAGAGCTAGACACCAATATGGCAAAAATGTTGCACTTTAGGGTGTTGTTGTTGGTGATGGTGGCAACATTGCGAGAACGGACTAGCTTCTTGAGACATAGTTCCCAACTACTAAGGGTGATTAGGTTAAGGCCTTCCACAATGAAACCATATCCACTTTTAATGTGGAAGTCTAAAACCAAATCTAGTTTAAAACCCAAAGATTATGGACAAGAACTTCCATCTCTGAGATTTGCTATTTTTTGTTAAAATTGTATCCATTTTCATTTGCTTCTAAAATGGATATGTATTTATTCATTAATAATTAAGAAAATAACAAGCATAGTTGAAGCCAACTAGCCTGATTGGTGATAAATGCGAATTAAGCTTACATGTATAAATACAAGTATTCCCTTTCTTCAAATATGTAAACAAGAGTGATTCAATGAAGACTTAGTTAAGTATTTTCATTAAGACTTTTATGATCAAGAATATAAGTTATTTATGTAATGCAACAAACCCATGAAATGCTCTAGATATTCAAGTGTTCAAGGGGAGGCTTATATGGAGTTGTTGAACAATCCTTATAAAGTGAAAGTTTCAAAGGAGAAATGCACATGACCATTACATCTATCACCAAAGGCCACAAACATTGTTTAGACATCATATGTGCATTAAAAAAATTCAATATTTGTTCATTAATTTTTTGATTTTAAATTAAAATATTTCCTACATGAAGTTTTATCACCATTTGAACTAAAATGACACAAATTCCATAATTACATGTTTTCATTTATGAAACTAGATAAAAACCCAGCTACAATATGAACCTACCAATGTGTGTGTGTGTGTGCGCTTTCCCCCAATTTCCCCATAAGCTGGTATTTTCAAATTTAGCTATGAAAAAAATATGAAAGGAAAACATTTAAACATCCTTATATATTTTTGGCAACCTACTTGAAGTTGGTATAGAAGTTAGGTGAATTTTAAAAGATTTTTTGAATTAAAAAATAAAAGTTTTCACAATAGTGCAAAGTTTTGCACCAAAAAGAAAGTCTGAAGCCTAATATTCAGATTTTCCATTCCACATTAGTTAACTTTTCTGACAAAAGAATGGTAACCATGACAAAGATAATCACAAAATACCTGGCTAATATTCCCACAATGCCATTATTTTTCTCTTGCACATTTAATTTCAGGGCCCTTGTTCTTTCTAGCCTTCCATGTTTGAAATACAAAACCCACTTAAAAAAATTTCCCCTTCATGTTGCCTATCTTGGAAGTCATGCCCGTGTTAGAAAAAAAAGCACAGAAAATGAGGAAAATCTCAGAAGAGACACCCCTAAACCTTGAAAACCCCTCACCAAAAACCCTAACAAATGTTGCAAATGTGGCACCATGGAAGGCATTTGTACCCCAAACCCTATAGAGGCTACTACTAGCATTGGAAGGCCAAACCAATTTTTTTGGTGGCTATTCTTGGAAGTGCTTTCTGAAGAACTAACTAGTGTTAGTTCTATGTCTGAAAATAAGCCCCAAAAAAGAGCAGAGATATAATAAAGCAGTAGTAAGTTGCAACTGCAAATTTGAATAGCATTCATCAGCTCTTTACTTAAAATATCTTTTGCTTTCAGCTTTTGCATTACCTGCACTACCGACCACTCTGTCAGCCCTTGGTTAAGCAATACCACCCACTAAACTAGGTATTTCCCACATCAGGCTAGTAGGACAAATTTGTTCCTCATACTTCTAGACCAATATATATTTATCATCCAACAAACCATAACCAAAATCACAGCCACAATGAACCAGCACCCACCAGCATAGCATCCACTGGATGCCTGTTTTTACTCAGTTGTGGATGAACCTCAACACCGCTAAATATTTGGTTTCATCTTCGTAACCGATTTTCTGTAGGGAATAGGTCTCATACATAAGTAGGTAGGTAGGAAAATAGGTAACTGCTAGATAAGTAAATGGTTTTTAGATATGTAAGGGCTGTTTTTACTACCTACCTACTAACAACCTGCTTGCGGGTGGTTAGTAGGTAGGTTTTAAATAAAATAAAAAGTAACTGAGCTAACCACCATGGTTAGCTTGGGAACTGAAAGCCAACAGAAAACTGTTTCCTGACCACTTACCATGATTCATCCTTCATGGTGCGCTGCTGGGTGCTGGTTCACTGTGGCCGATATCCTGCAGGAATAGAACTTGGGCAACCATAACTTGGTGTTTTTGTAAGGAATTGTTTTTTGATGTGGGTAAAGTGGCAATCATCCTAAGGAATATTTAGCCAAATCTGGGTATAAAGTAGATATATGCACAAATGTTTAATCATCGTTCTATATTTTTGGCTAAAAACTGAAAACCAAATCTAAATCTTGCATTATTTACGTAGCTTTTCCTAACTTCTGGCTATTGGAACCCCCCATAATCACTTCATTCTTGAATTTTGAATTCCTAATTTTTTTGGGCAAAATTTCACCAGTGAAAAAAAGGCTGCTTGGGCTTTCCCCCCTCCTTTCTAGAGAAAAAAAAGCATTGAAAAAAGCATTTTTTTGTGACTTACTTTCTAGGCAAGTGAAAGGCTTAATCACAAATCTCAGTGTTTTCGTGTATGGTGCATTTTCACAACTTGGCACCGAAAAAAATCTAGGGCGACTCATACAAATAGTTTTCAACAAATTTTTTTTCTGAATTTGCCATGTTTTGAGTTTAGATACTAGGGCCCAGCAAGTTGCCAAAATACAACATGTTTCTCAAATTATTTTTCTACTTTCTTTTGTGAACTGTAAACCAAAATTGGCTAATTTCTCTTGTGGATGATTGCCAGTGTGGCTGGCTACATCACAAAATTGAAAAAAAGAAAAGAAAAGAGTACCCAATGTCAAGAATAATCACATTTCAAATAGAAGCTACAGTTGAACAAAAGTGGGTTTTGTGTTACTATGTTCTAGGCTCAAGCAAAGTGATCCCAAAGAATCATGATCAAATCCAAGTTACAGTTGAACAAACAGCATATGTTGGGATGCAAATCCTGCCATAAAAAATTGCTTAATTAAGTACTGGCAGGAGGGAATCAATAGAAGTTAGTTACCGTGGATAAGACACCCACTCCTCCTTCTTGCCTGCAAACAGATCAGGCTGTGCAGAGCAATCATGTTGCACTCATTGCATAGTTGTGTAACTTGTCATACTTTCTCCCAATTTAACTTAATCAGGTGCAAAATGGCAAAGAATTCCACTGACAAGTTAACAGATCCAAACAAATACACACAATCCTCTTCAAAGCCTGAAACAAACAAACAAACGAGGTGAAACACTAAGGAAAACATTGTACGGCAAAACCTTAGATCCAATGAAAACCTCCTTCATCAAAACCATAGAATATCTACAATGTAAACATTGTACAATCAAAACCATAGGTCCAAATTGCTGACCTGAAACTATATCTTCATTCCTGTTCAACACACATAATATCATGAGTTCCTTTCTATTGCTTCCAAAACCAAACGAAAATTTGTACAAAGGAACAATAACATACAAAAATGCCAAACAGGTTCACGAGATCTGATCACTACTCAGTTGTATGTTCTGATAACAACTGAGTTGCACGTGTCATGAAGCTTTTCATCACTCAAAGGGGGCACAAGCCCACACGAAAACAAAAATAAAAAGCCTGTCCACAGTGATCGTGGGAGAAACTGAAGAGGTGGAAGCCGGATGGGTACCTATTATTAAATCATAATTTGTGACAACATCACCTGAAGTTGCCTGTCGTGAGTAGTAAGCTGTTGTGTTCAAAGTGGATGAATAACTGGGAAAGGAACTAGAAGACGGCTAATAGTAAGAGAGAAAGTGTTGGGGTGTGTGGTGGAAGAGTAAATGGGGGGAATCTCATGATGTGTGAGGAGAGCAAGCAACAAATGGAAGGAAAAACAGGAAGTGGTTGGTGTAGACAACAATATTAAAAAATTCTTCAAGTGTGCCAAAGCTTCATGGGGCGCCTTTAATGCCTGCCCATTGTGCATGTGTGTGCTTCTGTCCTTTGTTTTTCCTTCAAACAAAATTGTGGATGCAAAGACCAAGAAAGGTCCCCATTGCACGGTGGACTTCAAAGGACTCTTGAATTTTCATGTACTAGATGCACATAACTCTAGCATTTGCATAAAACAACATATGTTCTTTGGCTATGTATAATTGTAAAAATTTGGAAAACCCAAGTCTGTTATTTGATTTTCTAGGAAGAAGAAAAGAACAAGCACACACCTCTTCAACTTGTAGCCCAAAAAGATTCAGGGATCATCATATGTTCACCCTTAAATGACATTTGACCCAAATGTCCGAACTCCCATTTTTTCTAATATACAATGTAGATGAACATATAAAGTAGTTAAATCTTGTTGAGCTTACATAGCATAAGTTTTGTGACAAAATAATTTATCAATATAATTCTAGATTGATGAAGTAATTGGTTGTTTACAATTATGCAGCACTGTCATAGTAGAAGATTTATGGGGTGCAAATTGGAAAGTTGTTTCCTTGATTCTCTTACCATGTAGATCAATGTCATGTGGGGTTTCCTCCAATTCATCTTCCCATTTTTAGATTGTTAATGTCACAATCTAGCTTGGTCCTTCCCTCATAATCTTGCACGTTGTATGAATAAATATTTGCATGTTGAATTTGGAATGGCCAAAAAATTTATGCACCATTTGATCAGCTTGACCTACATGTACTCAACACATTCTACAATATTTGTAGTATCATCTATAGAAATATTTGACCTAGATTGAACATTGTTTGACATCTGCCCATAAACTGACCACAAAATCACCATAGCTTTCTTACTTCATCATGCAACCCCTTATGATCATTATCGTCAAAATAGAGTTTACCAATTGTAAACAACTAAAAATAACCTCAACCTTCCACAAGGCATAGGTTTTTAAAATCAGAGTTATCCAAATGTCATACCATGTCAACCCTTACTTTCACACTCTTGTCCCCCTATTTCTTTCTTCATGCCAAGTTTGAGGTTATCCTCAAAGTCCCAGAAAGTGAAGACCAAATACAAAAACTCAACAAGGGAATTTTAAAAACGGTGCCAAGAACCATTTTTTTTCAAGTGTGGGCTACTCAACATGAGTTTAGGCTAAATGCACTTTTAAGTTGTAGACTTGGAAGGTTGTAAGCTTGTAGTTTTAAGGTTTAGATTTTAAGATTTTGAGGTTTAGGTTTTTAGGGTTGGTGTTTTTAGGATTAGGTTTTAGGTTTTATCTTTCAAGATTAGGGTTTACAATTTTACCTTTTAAGGTTAGGGTTTAAAGTTTCTAGGGTTTTAGGTTTTGGTTTTTTAGGGTCAATGTTTAGATTTTAATTTTTAGAATTTATTTTTTGGGGTTCAGCTTTTAAGGTTTAACTTTTTAAATTGGGTAATTTGGACCTACAATAAGAATGCGAGGTTTAAAATACAAGTAGAGTGTGGAATTTGTAAGCTTAAGAAAAAATGTACTAGATGTTTCATGAAGAAGTTCAATTCAACAAAACCAATATTTATACATTTGTTGTAAGTTGCAATTTTGTTCATTATTTTCCTACATTGGATATGCATGGACTTCACATATAAGGTCATTAGATAACATAATCTTGACCCAAATACACAAGGATGGGTTGGGAACTTCTAGCTATAAGTCCAAAACTATCTTAACCTTTGTTTTAAGCTTCTTTTCTAATATAATTATTAGATTTTTAATTAACTTCAAGTTGTTTATTTTCACTTTGTTATTTGTTTCACCATTGATGTCCATATTGCCTATTGGGAACTTATCATAAACATCATAAGTAGAGGACAAATAAGTTACCATGCTTGCCATGTTCTTGAATTGCACCACCAAAATCTCACTCTTGGTCATGATCATGGGCTTCTCACCTAAAGCTTTCCTCTCATTTGGAATAGTTATAAAATGTAAGGGTTAGAAATAATAGTGACAATGTGAAGTGCATCTAAATCAAACAAACTACTAGAACTAGGCATAGGATATGGGGTGGAGGACACACATATTTGTTCAATGAAATTTTGCCACCTTTTCAACATGTTTCTTATGGTGTGTTCATATGTGACTTTCAAACATTTAAGTATTTTGTCACATCACATAGTTGCCCTATTAGATCCCTCTTTATTTGAATGACCATTTTCAACTCCTTCAAGGTGTTATGCATGTGATCCTTCAATGTCTCCCTTGTAAATTGCAATTTAGTGTAAAATTTTTGGTTATCTTTGTAGATTATTTTTCACACTACAACCAAAATCAATTAGATCATTTTGTTTCAAATGTCAATGTTGTAGGTAGCAAATTGTATGTTATATGAAATTATTAATGTGTTAAGTTGTAGAAACACCACAATTTGTCAAGGCACCTTCTTTCTATGGGCTTGTTTTCATTTGTGCAAAACAACAAACTATAATTGTTGAATTTGTGACATGAATTCATCAATTTATAAAAAGCTTGCCATTCCTTAAAAAAGGAACCTACACACACACAACATTCACATTTAAACATAAACAAGCAGTTAAAATAATCTTTAGATTTTCAAATCATTATTCACCAAAATTGTTTTTGGATTTCCAAATCACACACGTTAAATTTCATGGTTACAAAACCAAAATGCATCATCAATGGGTTTTGACGATGAAAATCACACCCACAAAACTTGATGACATCAAATTGAAACCCCAATGAAATTGTTGACTTGTTGAAAAGTTTTGAAAAACAAAATCACATTTGTAAAAGATAATGAGGTCAAATTGGAGCCAACAAATGGTAAGGCATACTCATATAGAAGAGTTTTGAAGATCAAAATCACACTTGGGTGTTAGTTTGTTAAAGTGACTCAAAAATGATAAGTATTTAGTGGTTTTGTATTTTGGAATTCCCATGGGTTGGTTGTAAAATGGTTTCAAAATGGAGGTCAAATTGGGAAAGAAGTAGTGTTAATACAATCCACATAACTTGTATTTTATATAGTCATCAATTGGGGGAAAAATACATAGACAATTCAAGACTTTAGACACATGGTGCCACTTATTAAGTCTAGTAGGTATTCCATAGTATTCATCACGGAATTATGGAAATACCACACAAAAACCAACTGAATGATCATTGTGTGATTCAATCATTATAATTTTCATTCAAAAACTTTATAAGACACTAATGCAAATCAATTTGAACATACAAGAATAGGTCAATGCCATAGTTTTTAAAAATGGTATTTTAAAAAATGGAATACGTTTTCAAATGTGTCCATTTTCACACATCTTAATGTTCATAATTCTATTGGGGCCAATTCAATTACCAAAGGATTCACATAGGTGTTACTTATCAGTAATTTGATTTGTACACAAATATTTTTGGAATTTAAGAAGATATCATGTGAAGAACAACACATGTGCAATTTTGGACAAACTAAAAATTTGCATAAAATATTATTGAAATACCATGCATAAGTATTCACATGCATTTCATCTTTTGGAATATTTATGTATTTTTTATGCTTTAAAATATTTTAAATTCAAATCAGTTATATATTTTATTGGAAATGTTCCTATGCATTTTCCACCCAAAACATTATAGGAAGTTACATTGGACAATATTTTTGACTCATTCTAACAAATCAACATTCACCCATAGAACTTAATGAAATCCAATTGAACCCCCCAAATGGTAAGGCACACTTATTTAAAGGTTTGAAAAACTAATGACACTAATTGAACTAATGAGGTCAAATTAAACCCCCAAATGGTCAGGCATACTTGTAAGAGGGTTTTTAAAATCAAGATCACATTCACAAAACCTAAAAATATCAAATTAGATCCCTAAAGCAACACACTCATAACAAATCAAATGAAGATCACCAAGAGAACCCCCCCCCCAAGGGTTTTGAAGATTGAAAGGATAACAACAAACTATAAAAAAATCAAATGAAAATCACCAAAAAAATTATAGACCTCCCCCATTAAGGTTTTGAGCGTTGAAAGTATAACAACAACTTAAAACAAATGAAATGGAGATTGCCAAATTTCAAAACCCCTTAGGGATTTTCAAAGTTGAAATCCTACTTGCAAACTCAAAACAAATCAAACCAATTTTTTGATCAGAGCTTGTGCTTCAAGCATATAGGTGTTCCAATGGCATCTTCCTTAAAGTTGGCACATTTTTTTTTTAAAATCCATTATTCTTACATCCATTCAAAGTTCCTCTACAACTCTCTACACCTCTTTGAGTAACTAACTTTTTCTTATGCACAAGCAAACTAGTCTCACCATCACTTGCAAAAACATTAAAGCAAGAACATATGACATTGAGGATATATTTAATTTTTATCGTATGTTGTTAAGTTGAATAAGTTTTTCAACTTTATGTGAACTACAACCTTTAGCCAAATAATGTAGCCTAAGGCCAACTTCCACGTTGACAAAACAAAATAGTTTTTTGGGAAATTTGTTTTTAAGAAAAAATTGAAACTATAATTTTCATGATTTAATTTGATATTATTATTTGAAGAGTGAAATTATACAGATTGTAACCTATGATAATTGTGATTATTTTTCACACCTTAATTTCATATTTTCATGAAAATTCATTTCATTAATTTATAGATTATATAATAATTTATAGATTATAGATTATTGACCTAAGGTAAAACGTGTAATTCACAAGGTGTTAACACATCCTAACCTTCTTTGGCCTTGGGTTTTCTTAGAATGCTTCAATTTGACAAGGTTCTCACCCATCAATATATTTTGTGTGGAAGACAACATGTTTGGTGTAAATAAACAACAATGACACATAATGATCTCCATCAAAAGGGTTTGCATTAGATCAAATATGGGTGCATAACATGACCTTCACATCATGTGAGAAATTTGACCTTCTAGGGTTTATTTCACCTATTCAAAGATCTTGCCTAGTTTGTAGAACCACAAGAATGACAAATGTACTTGGGCTAGCTACATTTCAATTTATGAAATTGGCTAAGGAAAATATACTCCATTCTTGAAATTTCTAGTTCTAGATTTAGGAGCATAAGAAACTAAGCTTACTACTTCACATGGGCTAAGGTGACATTGGAGTTCCATGTGTGGAGACAAAATCCTCAATGAATTTTCACAAGAAACCACCATGAACCTCAATGAACATACAAGATAAACTTGTGACCAATGTTCTATGATATGAAAATAGATGCACAAATAGAAAACATGGTAGAGATTGAAGATAGTCAATATGAAAACTACATAAATGTAAGACAAAACCACAAGCATTGAATTTTTTATTGGTGGATGTTTTCCAATTTTCAACCTCAAAAATATTATTCCAACTTATGTAAAGGAATTTTTGTAACAAAAATGGCCCAATTCATTGAATTCCATGAAAAGAAAATTCCAAATCATCAAAAAAAAGTTTAATATAAAAAGATCATTTCATATAAAAATTCGTATATGGTGTATAACCAAATTTAGTTATTTTTAAAAAGTTGATTGCCACTATGGCTACATCACAAAATTGACAAGAAAAAACACTCAACACAATTATAAACAATAATGGGAAGGGAGTGTGAATGGATGGTAGGGTTTAAAGATCCATCAACAACTTGGATTGTTTAAGTTGATCTTGATCCTATGACTAGGGGAATTTACTACCACATTGGTCTAATGTTGTTGTTGAAGCTATGAATATTTTGCATGGACACATCAGCTTTAGCCACTAATCCATAGCTGTAGCATGACACATGAATCAAGGTTGTGTTTTGCCCCTATATGATTTGTCACATGAATAAAAAATGGTCAAACAAAAAAAAATGAGGACTATCCAAAATTGCCCATCCAACAAAAATAATGCAAATTGGTACTTTGGATGAAAAATCACATATGATGCATTCTAAATTCATGTTTCCCAAATTACCCAACACACGACATGTGTGTAGAATGTGACTTAAAAATGTACTATATAAATTTTGTTGTCATGGTTAGACGAATGTTTGGGGTGATTTAAATTTTGGGTCCAAAAAGGGTTGTATTGTTCAATAGATTGGTAGCAAAGGTGGTAGCTCAAGTTCCCAAGCTTGAGAACAATTTAACTCCTCCATATGATTTGCACTTCTTCAACATAAAAAATAAACATAATTTGTAGTTGCCACCTTGGAGGTGCCTTATGGATTTGTAAAGTGTCTTGGAAGCAAAAAAAAAGATTATGGTTTGTAAGGTGATTGCAATTACGAAATAAAAATTAGGTCAAGGTTTTATGTTTGAGGAGGTTAGTAAACCAAGCTTTGCATATTGAAATAAGGAATATGCAACGAGTTACTTCAATAAAAATCCTACCCCTTCCTCTTCGTTAACTCCTTTATTCAATAGGTAATGTGATCCATGTTGACTAGTTGGGGGTTGCCTTTCAAGTTCACAATTTCTTATTTGCAATGTGCCTCTTTGATTGACACATCACAAAAAAAAGTTCTGAAACTTTGGAGCCTCTCAATACAATTAGTCATTCCAAATGTCAAAGTCCCATTTCTTGGCCACCTATGTACATTCCAAGAAAACAATGGTTAGTCAAATCATATAGGACAAGGTGAGGTGTTATTGGGAACCCATTGAGAACTCGGTGGGAACACATTGGGAAAAACAAGGTAAAATTCAACACATAGGCACCCATTAACCTAGGCGAAAAATGGTGAGGTAACACAATCCATAATAGAAATTACATGCACCAAAAAAAACACATTTCCATGTATCAATGAAGTGAACCAACATGCACCCAAATAGGACGATTTGTTTTTTTTCCAAAGGTGGGTTTGCAAAAAAATTGAATTTTTAATATTTTCAATGTGTTCCATATTGTTTTCAACTAATTCCCATCAAGTTCCCAATGTTGTTTCCCAAATTTGTCCATAATTGTAAGACCCTTTATGTTATTTTCCATTGTCCATAGTTCTACTCTATAAACTATAAAAGGTAGGCCAAAGGCTAATACTATAGTTATTCCATTGGCCTTTTTTGGAATGTCCATGCAAATGGTGGCCAATATCTCACCACTCACAAAAAACACACACACACAAGCAAAAAAACATATAGGTATACACAAATACAAAAATATTCTCATTTAAATAAGAATATTCACAAAAGGAAATGAAAAAATGATCAAAAACCAATTGAACAAAGAACTCATCTAGGAATGATGCCTTTTATAGTATGTTCAAACTTCAAACTAAATATTTCCCTTACTAGATATATAACTTATCATTGAGATGCATGCACTTCAAACACATGCCCATTCACCATATGCACTCATAATATCTCAAATGTCACTTACACATTGGAATTTGGGTCATGTTTCATACAAAATTTTATGGCCAAGTCCTATACCAATCTGTAGTTAGTATTTACTATCAATGTTGGATGGTTTTCATTTTTTAAAGAGAATTGTCAGTTATAAAATTTGAAAGTGGTTTATGAGAACTGACCTAGGTTTTTTTATAAATAGTTTGGGGTAGTTGAGAATCAACTAGAGTAGTAGGATTTGTTTTATTCATAATAAATTGATTTTCAAGGGTGCTAGTTTCATAAATTTAATAACATTTGGTTTTCTTGTCTAGTTTTCACAACCTAGATATCAAACTTCATTAATTAAAAGAAAATATTTTACTTCTCAAATTAGGAAATTTTTGAAAAGTAGAAATAAATTAAAAAGTGATAAAAAAATTTACAACATTTTTTTAGTCCAAAACTTTATCCTTTTCAAAAGCTCCTTCAAACTCTTCTAAGTATGCATATATCCCAATGGACTTTGTTAAAATAGAATGGGATTTACAACCAACCTTAGAATCATTGGACCAATTTTTATTCAAAACTCAAATCATTTAAATTGTCTGATTATAAATGACATTTCCTCATATTCATATGTATTTTAATTAAAGAAAAGATCCTATTTGTTTCAATTTGTGACTGAACAATCTTTAGTATTTGATAGGCAAAAATTGCAACAATAGGAAACATAGTTTCATGATTCTCTAACCCTTGGAAAAAACATTTTATATTTTTGCCATTCATTTGAAACCGCTTGAAAATCAAAAGTGCTCTTTTGACAAGCTTTTTTGTTGGCTCACTTGTCCTTGTCATCTTGTCAAAGATATCCAGGCTACAATCCTCATCCACTTTTTGGTTAATTTTGTCACTTTCAAATTCAACCAATGAATGCAAATGATGATGACATTTTTGAAACATAAAAGATAAAGACCTTGTATGATATTCTTCAATACACCTTATTCATGGTCAGTAAATAAAAACACTAATGAAGACTCATAAACTTAAGATCCAACATGATAAGGGAAACATATTAATAGTTTTTTTTTTCATATTTCCTTCAAAAGAAAAGAAAAGAATCCAAAATATCACAAACCTCCTTTCTAATGTTAAAAGCCAAACAAATCAATTCAAGAGCAACATCAAATGCTTTTCCATTAGGTTTTGAGAAGAAGGTGGAATTCCAAGGTTCCTCTCAATTTCACATTCATGGATATGGTTAAATGCAATGCATCACTTATCAACCAATGACCCTTAGATTGTTTTAAAACAAAAATAGATACAATATGAAAAATGCAACTAACAACAATTTGGCAAAGCAAATGTGCCATGTTAAAGGAGGTGGAATTCAAGTAATTATCCTCACATCATTTTATTTGTTGTAGCAAAGTAAAATAACATTGTTGAATTGTAGATCTTCCTAAAATAATACAATTTTATTAGCAAATTTGTAAAGGCAAAAAAAGATGTTAAATATATTTTTTGTAAGATTTGATTTCAACTTTGAAATACCTTGAAATTTTGCCTCCAAACCCAAATGTCACAACTTTTTACTAACCTTAAAGTCATAGTCATTTAGATTAGACTATTCATCTTTCACACAAGCAATTAATTTATTCTTCAAGTCATGTTTTTCAAATAACTTAATCATATTCTTGGTCAAAGATTAGTTAATAATATGTGTGATTTTAGATGGTCCAATATTATTTATGTTTTTGTTGCCAATTAGACCTTTAAAAAAATCATAAATGTGAAAATACCATGGTCACCTTTTGACATCTACAGGTCAAAGCTTGTGATTATAGATTGACATTCTACCAAAGATGGTAAGACATACAATTTCTTTGTTTTTTTCCATTAATTTGGGCAAAATCCCATGAAATCTATTTTTTGGAAGACAAAACAACTCTTGTGCACAAGTACATATTAAAATGCTTCAACCATTAATTTTCCACAAATTGCACGGGCAAATGATTCTTGGCCTTTAAAAAGCCCAAAATTTCCACAAATTGCTTCTATTGCACACTATTTTTAAAAAAGGTTGTTTGCAAGTAAAAAATTAAAAATTGAATTGCAAAACAAACTAGGTATCTTTTTAGCAAGTAATTTCTTCATTTCTCTTTTAAGGGGACTATTTACTTTCTCCTCAAACATTTTTGCAATGATAGAATGGTTTATAGGCATGTGTGTTTTCAATGTAATTCTTCCATTTGTTCTATTGTATAAAATAAAACCTTTTCTTGTCTGAGTTTTGGATATAAAATCAAGACTACCAAACTATTGTAACAAATAATACATCTCATGGTTTAAAGGCATTTAACAAAAATTCCATTGTTGTCATTTACACAATAAAATGATCAACACAATGCATGCCTATTTTGGGACTTCCACTTATTTATTTGAAATGCCAAGTTTTCATTTTTTCTTTAATTATTTTTCTCTTGTTAACTTATGTTTGTAAGCTTTCAAGATCTTCAAATTGTTCTTCCATTGCCTCTTTTCCATTACAACATCATTCATGAATATTTCACATCCATTATCATTAAGTTTGTTTTTTTTTTTGACATGATTGTTCCATTTTCAATGTTCACAAGAGAATTTTGTTCGAACAATGGATAGAAAAATCAAACAACTCTATGATCTATGAAAACATTACCAAAATCCAAATGTGCAAGCATTTACAAAATCATTTATTCATATTTTCTCCTTTCACAATAGTGCAAAACATGCAATTTTTTTTTTTTATGAAATGAGAATGTATAAAAATGTTGAAAGAAAGTTCTTACACAAAACAAACAAACATGCATTTAGAATTTTCTTCAAAAAAATAGAAATGAAAAAAACTTAATAGTTAAAAAAGAATAACAAAAAGAAACCTAGGAAAAAAAATGAAAAGAAAAAAGAATAAAAGTGAAATAAACTAGAACAAAAGACAGATAAACAAGAAAAAAAAAATTTTAAACTTACCTAGAGGGAGTTTATTGCTTGTGAGCTTTGATCTTTGCACCTATAACTTGCACATGGCAAAATAAAGGGAAGTACTAACACAAAACACATAACAATATTGACAGAAAAGGAAGGAACAATAGTGATGGACCATGAAGGTGCATAGGCCAAGCATGGTACCTAAAAGGTCATGTTAATAACAATTGATGACAAATAATAATACAAAAAGAATAGTGGGGCAACAAAGTAATAACATAAAAATGTAGTAGCATGAATAAACATGAAGGAATAATGACACAAAAGAATAGTAATGCAACTAGGGAATAACAACACAAAGAAAAACCAACAACAATGAAATAAGAAAAGAGCAATTAAAAAAAAAACTTAAAACAAAACCAAGAGAAAAATTAATTACAAGAAATAAAAATCTTAAGCAAAACTTTTCAATATAAGTTCAATGGAAAAAGGATTGAAGAAAACAAACACAGATAAATGAGATTTTTTATATTTGGGGGACAAACAATCAACAATCATTGGAACAAAAATTCAAAACCCTAATCTAGTTGTCACATTTCACACCTTGAACAACTTCTTACTCAAATCCCTTGTATAACTTTGTAACCTATAAGGTGAATGCATGGTTGAATGGTTCATTTTTGGGAGATAAAGACTCCATAAAATTCCATAGCTATTTTTTAATAAGTGATCAAATGGATATGGTTGTTAGTTTGTAAAATTTTAATATTGTAATCTTTCACTAGCAAATGTTCACCCATTTATTAATCCTCCTAAACCTAGGTCAAAACCTATATCAAAAGTTGTTAATGTCATTTGTCATGATGGATGTCATTGGGAAATGTTACAAAAAATATTTACAAAATCCATATGAATAAAGGACAATGTAAAGATTTTGAGAACATGTTCATTAAGTAGAAGTTTAAAAAGAACAAAAATTCCATTTCAAAAAGACTTTTGACAATTAGGTCCAAGTCCAATTTTGATCTTTCAAATGTCCATAATTACCATTTGGTGAAGGTTTTAAGGAAAAAAATTTCACAACTAATTTTATTATTTCATTCTTAAAGGCATACTTAGTCACTATAAACAATTTAGAATGAAATTCAATATGAAAATTTCAAATTATTAACAATATAGTTATTCGATTAATTCATTTTTTTAAATTTCAAGAATACACTATTAATAATGATATATATATATATAATTTTTCAAATGTGTTCATGATCATCATGTTATTGTATTATCAAATTTCAATTGACAAATTTACAATTATTTCATTCATTATAAGCATTTAAACATAATGCACCTTGTAGAAATGACCATTGTGACACGAAAAGTGAGCCACTCAACTAAGCATTCGCCCTATAATGTAAATACTTTAAAAATAAATTTCAATATGGTTTTTCAGTACATGAATTGATGGGTCAATTTTCAAGGTTGGTGTCACATAATGTGATGTCCACTAATTTTCAATTTGAGAATTGAACTAAATTAGTTGGTTATTGGTGAAAGGAAATGGGGATAACTAATTTTCAATTTGAGAACTGAATTGAATTAATTGGTTATTTGTGAGAGGGAAGGGGGATAATTGGCCAACATTGGTTACTAGTTACTACTCAATCTTTTATTTATGGGTAAAACTAACAAACAAACGTAAGTTTTTTTCCCAAATGTGTGTGGGGAAACAAAAGACTTGATAGGCTTGAGAAAGTAGGCTATAGTGTGACCTAAAAGGAACTTGGTGGAGAAAAAGAAAAAAAGTGCAACATGTTGCCCTAATTTGATGCCTTTTGGTTAGCTTTGATCATTAGCCATCAAGTTGATCATGATTTGCTCCAAATAATAGTTTTTTTTGTTTGTTTAATATTATATGTGCAAATGCCAACATTCACGAAGGTTAAAGAAAGGTTGATACTTGGTCTATTTGTTTTGATGGTGAGCTTGCATGCTTGGCAACTTTGTTGATTGCTCTTTATGGCGGAACAAGGTACTTGGGCATCTATTGACTTAAAAGGTGGTAGGAAACTTGCAGAGCTTTGGCTATAAGGAATGAAGGATTGTTCATGGAAGAGGGGAAGAAGGCTAAGTACTCTAGACCAGAAGAATTGTTATTTTTGTTGTTGTGTTGTTTCTAAAGCAGCAAGGAGCTGAATGCTCTAGGTGCTAAATCCAGTCTCCAAGTTTCAATTGCATTGGAGATTTAAGGTTTTAGATAGAACATTAGAATGAGCTGATAGAGAATATGATGAAGAATTGAGGAGATTTTAGAGCTGTCTTTCATTGGCATATGTCTCAAGAGTAAATGTGCTTGAGACAACTAATTAGGGAGAGTGAATTATTGAGGGGAGTGAGAGTACACTTATGAACCTCATTTGGAGTTGGAGATAGGAACTTCACTTGACCCTTATTCGGAGTTTGGTAGATCTAGGAACTGTGGCTGGGAAAGATGAGGGATTGAGGCGTCATTGGAGTTGGGCAGATCTGGGAATTGTGGGCTGGAAACATGAGGGAGGGATTGAGCTCTCATACTTACCTTGTGCAAACTTCTAGGTTGTTGTGAGAGTGGGTCTCTAGTTGGGAATGGACTTAAGTGAGAAAGGGACTATTGAGGCTCAATGAAAGTGAATATGGAAAGTTCTGATTCACCCTAGAATTGTAGTATTGCATGTGTAATCTGTAGTTGGCAGACAGTGCAAAGGCCAATGCATTATCAGATGTAACAATTCTATTTGTTGGTAGGAGTTAGTGCCTGGGTTTTGAGTGTAATCCTTTCAGCATGATGTAAACTGGAACCTTTCTGTTCAATTCTTTGGGCTACAATAGAACATATTGGTATAAGAGAAAAAGAGCATAATAATGGCATCATTGGGGGCTTTAAGGATGTTATAATATATGTATTCCTTTGTCTCCATATGTAAAGAATTGCAGACACAAGAGCAAAAGGACAAGTGAATTATGAGAGTGTTTGTTGTAGGCTAACCTTGTTTCAAGAGCCCTCTAATTGACACCCCCTCCCTCCTCCCCCCCCCCAATTTATTACTAACCCTCTCGTTCCGTTTGTAACTGTAGTGTCAGGGAGGGATAAATAAGGGGGGATCATTTACCAAGATTGATATATAGGTATCCACTAACTCTTTAGTTTGCATGGGTGGTTTTTAAAAATAAAATAAAATATTTTTTGGGTTGGACTTCTGTTGCTTCAAGAAGTGTTGGACTCAACAAAGACTATCCCTTCCTGTCCATATTGCTTCTGTTCTCATCCACTTGTGCTGGGGTGACCAATGAAAAGATGTTTCTTGTCCACACACCCATCCATCCATCCTGCATGGGTTCTGTGCTGGTAGGTGCTGGTGCACTCTGACCCTTGTAGTGAATCAACAACAACCAGCAGGAAAAATCAAGGATGGATGGATGGATGGATGAACAGGACACATTTTTTCATTCAGAAAAAACCAGTTCCAGTTCCCTAGGTAACCATGGTGGTTGGTTGGCTCAATTTCTGTTTATTTGCTTCCTAACTACTAACAACCCACTAACTCTTACCCATGTACTAACCGTATGCATATGATATACTTACTTGTTAGTTGCCTATTATCCTGCCTACCTATATACATATGAGATAGGTTCTTTGCTGGTTAGGTTACCAAGGTGCAACCCGGTGTCAACAGAGTTGGGGTTCATCCGCAACCAAATCATTCATAACTGGCTTCCAATGGATGGTGTGCTGGTATCTGTTGGTTCATTCTTTGTTGCAACGGAAATCATGTTCCCATCATCAAAACACATTTTGGAAATGATTTGTTTAATTAACTTATCCGAGTCCCTTTCCCATGAGGGTTGGTGAGTGAGTGAAGGGTGTGTACAAAGTTCATCGGTGCTGTGGCCTGGGGGAGGTTTGTCCAATGCAGTTAGGGTTGATAGGTGGTGTTTCTTCATAACCCAATGATGTCTTTGAATCTTCATGTCTGACCCCTTCATAAACCCCCAATTGATCTTCAGTTCCAAATTTTGGACATTGTGGAGGTTACAAAGTGATGTGAGAAATATTTTGCAAAGTGGGTTTGACACAATATTGCTTTGATAACAAACTTTTAGTGGAAAAGTGTCTCTTTGTTTTCTTTTTACACGTATGGTTTCGTGATATATAGTCCATCGCAACCCATCAATATAATTTTGTATATGCGCACATCTTCCATAAGGACATGAGAGTGATTCCCATTCCATGGCTATAATAAAACCTTGTTTTACTTTGAAATGCTCCGAATGAATTTGTATAGCTTTTCATTGTATCAAAACACTTGGATTGGACCCGTTCAATTGTTTTATATGTGCACTACTACATGTTCTTGGATGTTGAATTTGGCACTCACTAAGGTTGAAATATTTGAGAAATGTTGGGCATTGAAAGCCAAAAGATGAGTTGAAGAGAAAACTATTGGTTCTACTTAAATACAAACCTTCAGTAAAAGTTTTTCATGTTCTTGCCAAAGATTCTTCAGATGTCTTTTACTCTTTTATTGGCCTTTGGCCCATCAAATACTATTGAACAATCATGGGGTGACTGTAATTCAATTTTAGGACTAGTTTTGGATGCTTTTCAGAAATTGTGGTTACTTCAAGATATATAACCCTAAGTCTAAAAAAATAAAAATAACCAGATCAGATATATAACCACAGTTCTCAAGAAATAAGAACTGATCAAATAACCTTCAATTAAAATGCCAACTATTCTCCATTTGTTTCATGAAGACCAATGGTTGTTTGAGGGGGTTTTTAAAGACCAAAATGGGAGGTTGTTTTATTTCTGAATTTTTGAAAAACCATAACGGAGGTTAACTACAAGTCAAATAACCACCAAACACTGGTTAGGAGTTAGGACCGGTGTTGGGTGATTCTTAGACTGAGGGATAGATACTTGTCACTTATCAGCCTGGGCATATACCCATTGGTTCTCAAAATTTCAAATAACAAATTTTGGCATATGATCATGATTCTCAAAAATTCAAATAACCAAATGTGGTATATGACCATGGTTCTTAACAATTCAAATAACCAATTTTGATATATGACCATGGTTCTCAAAACTATGAAAAAGTTTTTAAAAACCAGCCAAAGAATTGTCAGATCTTTGCCAGTTCTTTGATGAAACATGCTGGTTTTAAAAAGGTTTTTGAAATATCTGGATCTGGTGGGTATTTGATTTTCTTCGAAGAACCAAAAATGATGATTCTTTGATTCTGAAATATTTAACTAATGGGAACTGATGATTCTTTTAAAAGATTCAAATAACTTCCCAATGTTGGTTAGGACTTAGCACCTGATTTATTCAAACATCCAGTTTGTTGGTTAAGGTTAGATTTTAGAGGATTTGAAATCTAATATCACTTTTGGTGTCAGTCATTGTGGACTACCCACTTGTATGCTTTCTTAACAGCCAAGTTGTTAGTGCACAGTTCCTGTGTTAGCTCTGGTGAAATAAGATCCCTCAAGTATTATGAGATAGAAACTGGCACTTAGCTTATATAATAATGTTTGCTGGGAAGAAAACAAGGCATAACCATACACAAAGTACAACTTACATGATCTCCAAACTCTTTTGTTCATTTCATTGGAACAGGTGTGGTTGATTGGCGCAAATGTGAACTCATTTCCCAACTTATTGAATTTGAAGTTTAAATTTTGAAAAAAATTCATCTACTAATATTACTCAAAATTCAATATCTTCTACACACCAGGTCTAAAAATTACAAAATCAATCCAAGAAGTCTTACTCATCAAACAATTTCTCAACAATATCACATTCACACCCTGAATTTTTTAAAATTTAAAATTTATCTTATTGAATTTTCACTTGACAAAATTGTTCAATAACTCTTGAAGCAAAGGTCTAAACATTATGGAACTTCCTTGATGCACCCTTACTCATTGAGAGTTTTCCAACAATAGCATGAGCGCGTAAGAGATGCCGCGATTCGAGAGATCTTAACATGACAAACAAAACAAACAAACAACCTTCCTTAATAGATAGATTTGTTAATATTACAGATGATTCACTATTCATGTTTGACAGGATTTTGACAGACGTGGTGGGAAATATTCCTGTACATCTTACATGTACTTGGAGTAATAAATGTGATTAAAACCAGATTCATCCACACATGGTATGCGGGTCTCTACTTAGCATCTACTGGTGTGGAGGTGCTTCTTTGAATTGTCTTTCTTAAAAGAATTGCCAGTTTCAGGTATTGGAAAAATCAGAATTAAAAAACTGCCTGGTTTATGTATTTGAAAAAAATTAGAATCAAATAACTGATTGGTTTGGTTATTTCAAAAACCTCAAAGAATTGTCAGGTTCATGAAAGAAACCTGCAATTGTTTGACTTTTTATAAAAATAATTACATGCACAGTTATATACCATAATCAGGCATTTTAATTTTTTGATAATCAAAGTTATATTTCAGAATTGTGTCTTTGAATTTATTGAGAACTTGATAAGAACCATCCTGATACCCAACAAGGATTTGATGCAGTTTCTATCAACCTCTCCCACATTGGTTGGTGTCTACCACATTCAACATAGTGTGCAAGTTATTTCCTCATCACCACTCAAAACACAAAGTACTGGCCAACGTAACATTTACATATGTTCAAATCTGGCAAAAGTTCAATCACACACAAACCCAAAGCTCCCAATGTATTCATCATTTTTCCAAAAGTAGAAATTTTAAGGTTCAACAACTCCGACCATATTATGTTATGCCTACTTTGGGAATCTAGAAAATAGTACTTATGCTATAGTTCCATTTTGTAATATAGACATTGGAAAGTACAATTTGGATTGTTGGGCCAATGAATTTGTGGGATAACACAATCAATTCACATGCGGAATAACACCATATGCGAACATAGTGGTAGATTTTTGTCACATGGTGACAACAATGGAGACAACATGACCACTTGAACATCTTGGTGTATATGGGTTCCAATTGGCTCAATGTAGCTGGTGTTGGGCTTGAACTTCAGGGCTAAAGGGGTTTGTTGTCCATAGGAATGTGGTGTGTGATGTTAATTTGAGAGAATTTCCTAGTTGTAAACTTGATCCAATTCTCTTGATGATGGCCAGTTTGGCTAAATCACACATTTGAAAATAAAATAAAATACTGGAACCAGGGGCCACTAGGCAAGCTTATTAAAAGGGAAAAGGAAAAACTATTAGATTTGAATGCTATGCTTAAAACGAACACCCACCCCCATTAAATCATTCCATCTCAATGATCATATGGACACCATGTTTAGCCTGCCTTAAGTAAAAGACTCAAGTTAATGACTTCACCCTGAATTCGAAAAAACACTACTGCCTATAATCTTGGAGAGTCTCATCAAGTTTATTCAATATGCAACTCAACCAATGAATTCCCCCCTCCCATTACTCTCAGGGATAGGTGGTTAGGAGTGTCAAACACCAAAGAGCATTGAAGCAGGGTTACTATAATTTTTTTCTATCTTGTGAAACAAAGCACAAAATTGTGTGAAATACTCTAAGCAACAAAGGTGAAATCTACAATGCACAAATTGGGAAATTACTTAAGTTACTCTAAGTAAGAATTGGGAAAATACTTAAGTTACTTAAGAATGGTGAAATGTGATAAAAAAAACATGAGTCTAAGATTCCCCTAACTTGCACCTGAATTCTACTTTGATAATAATATTGTCTTCGGTATCTTACACTAAGATACGCTAATTTCATTTCCTTCAAAGTATAAGATACCCAATGTTAATAGACATCAAAAACTTTGGGGTTAATTGGTGCACTTTAAGAGATAAAAGATTTAAATCAAAAATTTGAGGGGAGGACACAAATTGAGGTTTCACTTGGTTATGTCTAAACTTCATTCAGCATCCTGTTTAAACACAAGCATCATCAGCATACTTATGGTGATCAGTTCTTAGGTATGATTATGGGTCAAATCTAATCTCATTACACAAGGTTGATGCAGATCCAGCCTTTTAGTACCTTTTCCCTAGCTTTTAAAACTTTACTTCATTCATGGAAAATGGCAGTAAAGTAATTACTTAAAGCATGTGAGGTGGAAATAGACACATGCCTTCTAATGAGCATGAGAATCTTTTTTACCTTTATAGCTGCTTGCTTTCTAACTCCAGGTGATATAACAAGGCCCCCCCTTAGGTGAATAAATTGTTTTTTCCTTGTATCTCTTAAGGGCCTATTTAGGGTTTGTGATCAAGCCCTTTTTCACAATATGGTAGGCAATGTAATAATGTGGTAAAAAAATTTCTGTCAGTTTGATGAAACCACCTACATATACTCATCTTCTTTGAATACATGCTTGGTGACAACAAAATGGACCCTAAACCCATGAACTTTCATTTTTTTACTTCCGCACCTCATCACCCATTTCAGACTCCATACAAGACACATAAAATAAATTTCATTCAAACCCAACCCATGTCAATTTTACTTATATATGCCCACCACCATCACGGTATGCGCTGACCCTAGAATGCACTAAACTCCAAACTTTTCTAAGCATCTATAACAGTTTTTAAAAAAATCCAAAGTGTACATGACCAGCTTCTTAGATCACAAGGATGGTGAGCCCACTACTTAATCCTAAAGTGCTTGGAAAAAGTTATGCCTCCCTTCTCAACTGTAGTGATTTCCAAAATCTGAAGTGATCAGATCCCAACAAATCATTGACTCTGTAGATACAGAGGCAAGCGTAGAATGCACCAAGATTAGATTCTCTAGTCGCGTATGCAAATGAGAAAATGTATTCTGCTATTGAATTCATGCAGAAATTGACATAAAAGACCGTAGAAAATTAATAAATGGGGTTTTAAAGTGATGGGTACCAAACCCTATTGATTTCCACCTAAAAACTTGGCATAATAAGAAGCACTAAACATCCATCACATGCAATGCCAAGGCCCTGTGGACATTCACTTTCCTGTATTGTCTCAAGGTGCTGCCAAACACCTTCATGTTGCGAGGAGAAGTGCTTGTTCAATGAGAAGCTTCATAGCAGCCTTAGGAAATTTAGTGCTTATGGTCCCTACTCTGGAGTGTCATTCTTTGGTCTATTTGGATCAAGAGGTGTTTCTTAGCTCTAGTTGGCATGATGCTAAGCTTAGTAAAATAATGTGGGATGGGCTCCTGGACTATGGAAAACTCAGCATGAATGGAAAAATACTTTACAGAAAGTCAAGCAACACCTTGACAAAGAGGCTAAGTTGCTCAAAGAATTTGACAGGGTTTGCTCTTTGAATGGTAGTCTGTGTCTTTGTGGATCTTGAGGGTACCCCCTGGTCTTCCTCCTCTGTGTTCTTCAAGGTTCCTCTTTGCAATGGATTTGTCCGTTTGTTCCAAATAAAATAAAATAAATAACCGTCACTCACAATCAATCCTAAACAAAAACTGATCATGAAGGCCTCAATCCCAAAAATTCCATTACAAATGCCCTGAACCCCTGAAAATCAATTACAAAAGCCTTAATCCCCAAAAAAACCAATTTACAAAAGCTTCAATCATTTAAAAATCAGCTTAAAAGTGCTTTAAAAACTTATTATAAAAAGTGTTTTGAAAGTAAAAGAGGGGAAGCCTGGGGGTGGGGTTAGTTTGGGGTTAACCCACATTTTTTAACAAAAAAAAGGTTTGAAACAGAGTGGGCTAAATAAGACCTAAACCATAATTAAAAGGGCTGAAACCCAAGGGCTCCCCCCTCCCCCCCTTTCTTTACCAACAACCCAAACCTCCCTTTTCCCGCACTCTTCTGATTCCTAATTATAGGAAGGCACCAGCCTGGTACAGAAGCAAGGAGAGGACAAGGAGTCCCTTAGAATAATAAATAGGGGAGAATTTGAAGGTACGCATTAAAGGTACGTACTTAAGCCTCCTAAAGTACGTCCCTAAAAAAGGCTCCCATTTGGTCCTTAAGCCATTCACTACATAATTGTTTTTCCAAACCCCAACTGCCCCCATCACTGCTGCTCACGTTGCTGCTGCGCTTGCTTGCTGGCTCGCTCGCTCGCTTTCCCTGAGCAACCGAGCACCCTGCCTGGCTTTGCAGCCTTCTGAGTCAGCAGCTGCTGCTGAGAAGCACTGTTGCTGCAAGTGTGCACAACATCATCTTCTTACATTGTCCAACACTTGGGTGGATTTGGTTTTCCAAAACAAACAAAGTTGGATAACTGAGTTCCAGAATCTTTTTGTTGTTGTTGGAGAGCTGGCCTTGGGGTATGAAAATCAACCGCTTGATGATCGAATGAACGTGTTTCTCTAGTCTTGTTGTCTTTGTTGTTGTTGTCATGGGGTTGTGTGGGGAGGGTTTTTCTTTCGTAAGTAAGAAGTGGGAGACGAAGGTGGCAAGGTTTTTAGTTTTTTGACAAGGGGTGTTTTTTGGGTTTTCTTCTAAGGGATTTGGAGTTTAGATTGGGTTTTGTGGATGCGAGGATGAGCTTGGGGGTTTTGGCAAGTTTTTTGAGTAGTTGTGATATATAGAAGAGGAAGGAGGAGGTGGTGGTGGTGGGGGAGACGAAGGGGAATTTACATCTTTGCTGTCATCTTCGGTGGCGGTGGAGATGGTGGCGAGAATTGATGCTTTTGCGCAGTTACAGCACTTGCCGAAGCAGGAGAGTACTGGTGTTCCGGTTTTGGGAGTGATGCGGGCGGCGGCGTCGAGCTGCGCACGCAGGAAGGTGGGAGTGGATCAGGCGAAGAAGAAGGGAAGGAAGAGTAGTCGTGAGCCGGGGAGGTATAGAGGAGTGAGGAGACGGCCGTGGGGCCGATACGCGGCTGAAATCAGGGATCCAAACACTAAAGAGAGGAAATGGCTTGGGACTTTCGACACTGCTGAGGATGCTGCGATGGCATACGACTGGGCTGCGCGATCAATGCGGGGTTCCAAGGCTCGCACCAACTTCGTGTACCCAATGCACGACACTTGCAGTCTCATGCAGTCATCAGCCCCGGCGGCAACATCCGAGAATTCTTCAAGAGGCCGAGCAAGTCCTCATGGAAATATTCGATTTCATCGTCAACAAGAAGATCACCTAACAGCAGCTAATTTCTCTCCTGGCAACCTCTTGTTGGCACCGGCCACGAGCAAGCTTGCAGTAGGGAAAGCGGATTGGACAACAGCATGTGGGTTGTTCAATGACTTGCAGCAGACTTCAGCTTCTCAAATTGCTGACTACGAAGCCGTGGAGAGATTGGCAGAAGCCATCAGTGACGTCCGAGTACCGGCGGCGGCGTCGTTGCAGCAGCAGCAGCAGCAAATGGATCATCATCGAAGGTTTCAGGAACATCATGTGACGTCGATCATGCGGAAGGAGGTGAAACTGGAAAGTGCGCCAGTGGGGAGAAGGCTGCAATGGCTCCCCTCGGACTACGCATACGAATGCGCGATGGGGTTTGAATCTGTACCCCCGTGTGCTGCATCTAAGACCAGCAGGAGCTTGATGCCAGCAGCTCCATCTCTTAAGGTACGCGGGACCTTCGGTTTTTCCTCTACAATCTTCTGAGTTCAGCTACTTTTCTTTGCTCCAGCTTTTGTGTTTCGAATCTAGAAGCAAGCAAGCATGGACTCTTGACATTTGGACATTCTCGTGGTGTCCAGGCGATCCCAAGCTTCCCAGGCGAGTATCCACCTGGAACTTGTGGGTTAGTCAGGCCGTCGTGCAATTCTACAATGACGTTCAGCAATGAGGTAGCTACTATCAGCCATCAAAGCTTGTTCAGCTCGACCGTGTCATTGTTCAACGATCAATTCCCGCAAGACTTGTCCAAGTACTGTGAAGTAGTCGAAGCGGGTACGCTTGCACAGGTCGTCGCTCAATCTGTGGATTTTAACCGATCATTCCTCAAAGCAACCGCCGAAAAGCTTCCGCATGAGCAGCAGAAGGAGCAGCAAACACCGCCTACGCCTCCTAGAAAGTGTATGCTCTCGACACAAGTGTCCTACTCCGAAGATTCTACGCATGAGCACGCTGATTCCGACGTCTCCACGCAAGGCACCACGGGACTGTGCTCTCTCTCTTCGACGACGGAAGCTGAGGAGTCATATGCAACTGGTTCGAACGTCGGCGGCGCCGAGGTCTCTAGTCCTGCAGCTGCTGTGTGCAACAGTACTACTACTACCAGTGCCATGATGATCACGAGCCCGAGCCGAAATCCTGACAACCTGAACAGCATCCTGCCTGCAAGTCTGAATCCCACGGGACAACTTGCGAGTCAACAATCATCACGAGGAGAGTGGCCGTCTTGGGCCGCTAAACCAGCAGAAGCAGCAGTCCATGAGATACCGCAGCTGCAAACTTGCACACCAGCTGCTGCTGCTGCTGCGTTCGCGAGCTGTTGGCAAGACTTGTGTGCACTTCCAGCCGTATGGCGGATACCCCAAGACGAGAAACTAACGTTGGCGGATACCCCAAGATCAGAAACGGACGTACTTGGTTACCAAAAGCTGGATGATGACTGGCAAGCAGCTGAGTACGTGACGAGAGCAGCAGCAACGGATCAACAACACTTCACGACTACTGGCTTATTGGGAGACGTAGTTGGAGATCCCTTTGCTGCAAATTATTATGACATTCTTTCTATGGAGTCTCTAATCCCATTTCCAGAGCAGCATCAATACCCTTTGGATGCCACAGATTGTCAACTGTTTCCTTTGGACGATTGCCAATTTTCCATGGTTACACTTTGTCAACCTTTGCAGTTTTGATAGGAGCGGAATATCAACATTTGTGAATAATAATACTTCCTACATCCTTTTGTTAATTGCAGCAGCAGATCTTGCATAGTATTCTTTCTGCTGCAAGGGTGCTTGCTGTATTATTTTGAAGAAATACTGAGTTGCCAACATGACTTTCTGAATTGTTGGCTTTTTTTTTGGTTGGCTTAAGATATCTGATTCAGATGGTTTCATTGCATCATCATCTTCTGTTTCTGTCTTCAGCAATCCAGTGTTGATATCTCCCTGCATCTGGCCAAAAAAGGATTTGCTCCTAATTTCTTTTACTTCTATTATTGTGCAGTTAATGGCATTGTCCCTTATAATAATGCCAGTCTCTGCAACAACTATCAAAACATCAAAAGTCTAACAAAATGATAATCTCCCCTGCCTTGCTTGCACTGCTAGTTGTCTTCTTTAGTCTCTCCTCTTGTTTTAGTGAATCAGAAGGTCTGTAAGTTGTAGTCTTGGACATTGTGTTTATTTGGACACTCATTTCTTCCTTTGCCATCATCGATTAACTTACAAATCCTGAGTAGGTTCTGTTCACATATGCTTCTGATTTGATCTGGAAGTTTAAATGAGCATTCGGCAGCTTTGCCTGTCTCATCCACTGCCAGAAATAGAAAGAGGAGTTGAGGAGGAATTAAATGCTTCAAAGAAATTTGAAGAAATTCGATTATGGGAAATCTTTGTCAGAAAATCAAATCTAGAAGCTGTTAATCTTACACCTTGGAAAATTCTGAAAATGTCATGAGGTTCATGATCTCTGTCTGCCTCGGATTTTGATTTCCTGAAATGTATGTGTCTGGCTAAACTCCCTGTATGACCACCAAGCTGGGAGTGGGGAATCAACACTGCAGAAGTGGAGGGGGAGGAAGTATCTGCCAACTTTTCATGAACACAAACATGACTACCAACACACAACTGCAAAATATTTTGTTAGAATGAAATCATAAATCAATGTAAGTTCTGTTCTGCAGGGCTACATATGTATTGTCTGTGTCCAATCAGTTTTCTGGGCATGTTGAGTGCTTCAGGGATGGTTCAAACATATATGATCCTTGAAGATCCAAATCCATCATCTCAAATATTCTCAATGGCATGATCCTTGGACATTGAAATCCACCCCCACCCTCCTCTTGAATGCATCTATATGTTCTTGATGAAGTGATGCTTGAACACTGAAATCCCGCCTCTTGAATGGATCTATACTGAACTTGGATGGATCACCAGCCTTGAGACTATGTGAATCAGATCAGATTTTGCACAACACCAGGAACCTGCAATCCAACAACAACATTAATCTCTTTCATCTTGTGCAAAACCTTCTGCACCTCCCAAATTTGTGTCTGCTGCATGGCAAGGCATGGCTCATGTGCTTTGTAGGGTGTTGCTTACAGGATCATGCATAGTTTTTCCATTTGGCCCCACATTTTGAGGAATGTCCACCAGGCTTTTTTTCCAATTGTTGCTGGTTTGAACTGATAGTATGATAAGGGGTAGAGCTATTATGCAGTGAGTTGCAGCTTGTTACACAATGCTGAACATACAAAAAACCTAAAAATGCACTTTACTTTATCTCCTTCCATCATCAGAATCTTTGGAGTCAAACACAACTTTGATTTCTCACTTCTGAACTGTGTGAACTTCACACCCACAATATAGTCCAATTAAACCTTGTGTTAATCATCTTTAATGCAGTTCATTAGAAATGGTTTGCTTGGCAAATGTCTGAATAGTTTCTGCCCAAGAAGGATCAGAATAAAACGATATGCAAGTTATAGCAGCAAATCAAAATTCAGCAGAATTGAATGTGATAACACAGTTGAACATAATATATAACTTACCAATCTATAGATATTTCAACAGTCTGCTGATGCTCTCAGATTATTGAAAATCAGACAAAGATGCATCAATGGTAAAAATATGCATAAGCAAAAATTTCTGTATTACAGTTATTATATTGCACAACAAATGCTTGTGATTCTTCAACCTAGAGTGCTCAGCACATTGCAGGCAGGGCATAAACCTGGTGACTAACTACTGAAAGAAAGCAATTGATTAGTGGGGAAACTACAGTTTAAATTAGAGTGATACAGCAGCTTCCATTGAATCATCTGAATTATTTGCACAATGCCAACAATTAACAACAACACTCCCACACATTGTGGAAAGAAGATGATCAATGGAAAGTCTCAAAAAACAGCTCCCCATTTTCATTGATTATCCCAGAATTCCAAACATGCATTGAAAATGGTATAATCGTCTACTGTAAGAACCTTCCTCAGAAGTACATCAACAACTTGATCATAAGTTCCAATGTAGCTCATATGAACAAGCAAGGTACCTCAGTTGAAAATCTCATTGACATCATATCTTAGTACACTTCTGAAACTCTCAAGATTGAAAAACAGGATGAATCACACTTTGATTGTCTCCATAGATGTTGGTAGGATCTAACTTAGTGAAGCTAACACCATGAAGTAGACAAAAAAAGCCATTCAAGCTCCTTGGCTGTCCATGGCCCAATGTACTCAGCTTTTATTCTCCAGCTAGTCTTACATTGCTATTTGTGATTTAACCAAGTAAGGCCTCCATTTACGGTAACAAGACAACCATTCCTTGACTTTCAGTCATGAAGATCTCCTACACAAACTTTGCACCAGCATATGCTTTCAAAAGGTAATCCTAATCTCCTCTGGAATAACACAGCTGCTTCTATTGTCCAGTTCCTTTGAGATTGTGACATGATAGATAATTGCATTTTGTAATGAACTAGTTTAGGTGTACTAGTAGAAAACTTTGCTACTGTTCCAACAACAAATTCCTGGTTCCAAGCACTGCAATTATGATGCTCCCCATGATTTCAACATATGGGAATTTGGGTTTTTTGAATCACCTACTTGTAAGGGGACAATCACATCCATGGGTGTGGTCACACTGGATGATATTCTTCAAACCCACACTTCTTAAGAAATGGAGAATAAGTTGTGCTTGATCAATGTGTATAGACTTCAAGTGCCAGTAGATCTGCCTAATTATATGTAGCCCCACATAGTAGTCAACTTTGAAGCTTTCCCTTTGTTCACTTCTAGATGACCTTATCCAATGTCATTGTATCTTTGCACCTTCCTAGTCCATCATCAAAAAAATGGCCTGGTTTTCTTAACATAAAGACTAGGATCAATAGATGTTCATGTCAACTTCTTCATAAAATTCATTAAACTCAGAATGTCGTTCTCCTGATGCTTACTTGATGCTCTTCAAGAGCCTAAAGAACATTTTGGTTTCTCCTTGTGTGGTGAAACCCTCTAGCTGTTCAATAGATCTCCATGGAGAAAAGCAATTTTCACTTCACTCTACGTCTTCTGCAGTTGCTAATGGATATAAGATAGTTTGTATTCAATCAAACTTAGTCATTGAAGCAAATGTTTCGTCATAGTTGATTCAATACATATGGGAATGTCCTTTTGCCACTATTTGATCTTTGAAACCATCACTGTCATTTTCAAAAGTTGATTGCAAGCCGAAGCTAAAGTGTGATAAATAGGTATAGGAGCATTTGAAATGTGATCACCATGAAAGAAAACCATCAATATTTGGGCATATTTTCATCAATACATAATTTCCCAACAATGTTCTCATTATATTACAATATTATAGAATCACTTGATTTCACTATTGCCTTTACTGTTTGCTTGGAATAATAATGCATGTTGGAAAATGTACTTATGTAATATTTTGATTTATTTTTGAACGCCAACCAAAATTAGCATGAGAAAAAAAAGTAAGCCATACAAATTTGTTTTTTAAGTAAACATGAGACAACAATTAGGTTACTTGATGAATCACATTGAATCAAAATTTGAAACACAAAGATCCTATCCACCACTCTTCCCACTTTGTTTTGCATTAAGTATGCACATTCACTCAACAAATATTGTGCTGAAACAACACCAACAAATCCTACTTGCACAATAAATACCAATATTAAGAGAATCCATGTTCATAACTCATAAGTATTTGTCTCATAAGTGGTTTTTAAGGGCACAAACCAATCTGGTATAATACCGGTCTTGATGAGGTCTCTAGTAATTTAAGTATAGGGCAACATGGGTATGACCCATGTATTTTGTCCTAGTGAGACCAACCTGATAAGTACAAAATATCAATGCATATTGATATTGATACCATATGTAGATATCAAGAATACATTGATATACTAATCCAACATTAGTTGCAACATAAGGAGTTCAATTGGTCACCATATAGGTAATACTTTTTCTGGCCCAACAGCTTAACTTCATTGTGATCAGGGATAAACTAGTGTATCTGTTGTCCACCTTAATCCAGCCAAAACCCATTATTTGAAATAATAGTGCCAACTCCTTGTTGGGGTTTGAAATCTTGTGATGAAAAGCAAAGAGTTGTTATGTGAAAAATAGATTAAAAGAAGGATATGGTTAACCATGTAAGTTGGTTGAAAATATGTGAACACTTGAGACATCAGTAGAAAGTCACACTTTTTGTAAAACCCTTCTGAATGTTTTCAACGGAAAGATAGAAGTTCATTAAACTTGCACAGTATTGTGTTGGTGGTAGTCTAAAGGTAGAAGCTGTGATAGTAGAACAAAAGTCTTGAATTCAAATTTCAATTTTTTTGTGAGGATAGTATAGAATGTTATTTAATTAATTTTTTTGATGTTGTTCAAAATAATTTGATAAGCATTGAACTATCTGTCTGTTTTCAATAATTTAATCAGGGATTTTTTTTTTCAATTTTTGATATTAAAAATTTGGTGAGTCTTTTCCAAAAATGTTAGCAAAAGTAGTCAAATTTACACTAGAAAAAAATCCTGGTTGTAAAGAACAAAAAAAAAAATTCAAGAAAAACACTTGAATTCAATGAGAATGAATATACTTTTAAGAACAATAGTTTAGAGATCTTATGCCAAAAGAACCAAACAAAACTGCTTTTATTTTTCAGCTAGACTATTGATAAAAAAAATTCTAATAGGATAATGCTTCATTTCTCCCACTTCAATTGCATCCTTCGAAAAATCAACACTTTCGAAACCTTAAGGCCTAAAATCTTATTGTGGGATGAATATTAGAAACTTAAAAAAATTATATACAAGAACAAAAGCTTTCAAATTCAATTCTATGATCAAGAGGTTGTTACTCGAACATTCCTATTATATAATGTTCAATCCATTGAAAGTTCATGCATTTGGCATTCAGTTACCATGGAATAAATTATTTGTTCAAAGACATGTTTGCATAGCATAAATCTGGATTTTTGAGTGTATGTCTAATTTTTTTGCCATCACTTCAAGTAATTATTCAACAATTATTTTGGACTAAACCATCCAATAGATGTAAGGCCACATATCACATGCATGCTTGTTAAATTGATGTCCATTAAACTGTTGTAAATATCCAAAAACAATATTGCCACTTTTTGGACAATCAAATTTGTGCAATAAAATGTACTTTTCATGTGTTGCAACTATCATGAACTTATTCCAACACATTGGAGACTCAAGGTCACAAGGGAGTAATTTAAATTCTTACAAAAATGATGTTAGTTCGAAATAAGATATTTTTTTATTATTTCAAAGGTAAATTTTGTAAACATTCAATTAGGTCCCCCAAAATATCTTTACAATATTTATTATGAAATAAACACAACAATTTGAAAATATAGTTAACATTGTTTATCTCATTTATAAATAAGTAAAGGTATTTATCAATAAGCAAGGGTGGATAGTAACATTTATCCCATCTATTATAATCAAATAGCAAAATAATATCCCCAAAATACAAGGGGTACCCATAATATACAAATAGTGACCTTATAACACGCATCATGTCTTTATCATTTTAACTTTCCTGACTAATAATAACATCTATATTGCTAGAAACAATTGACCTTAAACATTAGAAGATGCAAGGTGATAGCTTCCTAAGGAGGAGAAACATAATTCAAATTCAAATTTTAATTTTACATGTTTTGCATAATATGTGACATTATCTAATGTCAAATTTCCATTTTAATATAATATATGCCACAATAAACGTCACATATTTTATATTGTAATGGATGAAACTTCAAAGTTTATCTCACACATGTCTCATGAATTGCGACTTTTTGTGTGAGAAAAACCATATTTTCTTGTAGTGTCATCAACTAGGAAAGGCAAGCAAAGAGGGAAAACAATGAAATTGTAACATTTTTAGTATGCAAACTCTTATCTAAATCTAGATCAAACATTGGAGCAATGGAAGGAGGATTAATAAAAGGAAAAAAATACAAAAAATAAAACAGACAAAGACATAAAAGAATGGGGGAAAAGAATAAGTTACAAAAGGGAAAGAAGAAAGACTAAATAGTAATCCCAAGATTAATAAGTCATTAATGATTTTCTAATCCATAACCTTTTAACAACTATTGAAAAACAAAGAAAAACAAAGGAGTGAACAAATTGAACATAGTTCCTTTAAGGGATGAAAATGGACTATGATTTTAACACCCCTTTTAACCTAAAATGAACAAAGTCAATTTAAGCTTTAGATGAGATGGACAAAAGATAAAGGATCCCATGTGCCACAACCACCCCCGCCCCCCCCCCGCCCGCCAACCCACCCACCCCCCCCCCCCTGAACCTCTACCCCCCACGCCTACTCCCACATT
>Ga0116227_10000383_pt1 | contig 83960 bp, 58 predicted proteins | sample S1TSphgellanicum_FD_89693 | JGI IMG/M metagenome (GOLD analysis project Ga0116227, IMG submission 89693) | Host-associated microbial communities from peat moss isolated from Minnesota, USA - S1T2_Fb - Sphagnum magellanicum MG | ecosystem: Host-associated > Plants > Peat moss > Unclassified... | reverse complement strand
GTCATGTTGAGAAGATGTTTTTTTGTGATTTTGTTGTTGTTAGTGATTATTTTGTTTATATGAGAAGCGTTGGAAAAAAATAATTGAATTTTGGTGTTTGGTTTTTGGGTTTTTTTTTTTTTTTTTTTGGATGTACCAAGTTTAATAACAAGAAATCAAGGAAGTCTAGTTGGACATAGAGTAAGGATTATGTGTGGAAGTGATGAAAAATAAAAGGGTTCATAGAATTGGCCTATGGATGCATCAAAATTCCAAGAGTTTCCTATGCCTACACCAAACTCTATCTTATGAAGATGTGTGGGTTGTTGGGAGTTTGGTTAGGGGTTGGATGAATACCTATCTATTCGGGAGCTCTGAGTGAATACTATTTCATGAACTTTTTGGGTTATATGTTGTTGTAGTTTTACAATTCAACCAGTTGTCAAATATTTCAATTTTTAGAATTGTGGATTGTGATGGTCAAAAAACAAGTTGGTGGGACAAGATGGGAATATCCTTAGGTTGAAAATGTGTTCATATGTTGATGATGCCCACAAATGATCATGGTAGCTCATGAGAGGATCCAAAGGAATCTAATCCACATAAAGTCCATAGATTAAACATAACAATTACCTCTATGTGGTGAATTACATTCTAATTAGTAAGGATTTGTGTTGATACCTACATTTGTGGTTGTGTGATTGGAAGTTCAACATGATGTTACAGAGTGATATTCATGATGTACTTGAAACATAAGGTGCATAGCAATCAGACTATTACCCCCCCTTTTAGGAAACACCTATGCAAAGAAACACATATACCCAAGCATTTTTCCAAAATTTATAAAAATCAAGTCCAACCTAAAAACACATGGTGGTAATGTTATGTGTTATAAATAGATTTAGGGTATCAAGATTGATAAACTACTTAGAAAAAATTCCAATCATCTAGGTAGCAACTATTAAAATTTGAAAATTGAATGTTTGACCCATAAAACTCTTCTTGATTCTTTAGTTGCTACCTACCTACTAGGTGAGTTCTTAAACTAGTTTTCACAAGATTTGAAAATTGGCAAGTACATTATAAATAACCTTACTAATTGGCAAGTACACTATTAATAACCTTATTAATAACAACCAAGTTATTTTTCAATAACCAACCAACACTAATATCAATTGAAACACAATACAAAGGACTTTTAAACATACACACTCATCATGTGTTCTCTTTCTTGGCAATGCAACACAAATGCCTTTCACATCCATGTGGGGTAAATTGGCCAATCAAAGTACACTTACAAACACAAAGCAACTTTGTGATTTGAGCAAATCTTAGTTGTATCTGGGGTCTAAAGATGAGTTATAAAGAAGCTCTTGGCGCACCTAGTGCACTTTAGATTGTTGGATTTGGACTAGAAATGCAAAAGATATAACCTCTAAAAGTTTTCAATCTCATTGCCCCAAAAACAAAAGTCACCAAACATTTTTCTATCTATGTTCAAGCAATGGAAATCCTATCAACGTACATCCTTTCTTTGACGCATGTCACAAATCCACCCTATTACCAAACAATGTCATTCTCAAACTAATCATGTTCATTGAAAAAGTTAAACACCTTGATTCAAAGGTTGAGATCAAAGTCTTATAAATTGGCAAACAATGTTTGGTTATCAAACCCTAAAGGTTTGATAAACCTTAAATTAACCACCACTCTCCCACGTGGCACCAACCTAGAAACCCCTACCCCTTCCCCCTTTCATCTCCTTTGCTTGCATCAGCAACTTGCAAACGTATTTCCCATCACTAACCTGGATTTTACTCCCCTTTTGGTCTCCTTTCTATGCATGGGTTGAGTTCTTTCCGACCGATCCCACTCCCACTTTCGTCTCCTCTCTATGCATGAGTCAAGCTTTCCCTGACTCAATTCTCACTCCCTCTTTCATCTCCTCTGTGCATGAGTCGAGCTTTCCCTGACTCAATTCCCACTCCCCCTTTCGTCTCCTCTTTGTGCATGAGTCGAGTTTTCACTGACTCAATTCCCACTCCCACTTTCGTCTCCTCTCTATGCATGAGTCGAGCTGTCCCTGACTCAATTCCCATTCCCCCTTTCGTCTCCTCTCTGTGCATGAGTCGAGCTTTCCCTGACTCAATTCCCACTCCCCTTTTTGTCTCCTCTTTGTGCATTAGTCAAGCTTTCCCTAACTCAATTCCCACTCCCCCTTTCGTCTCCTCTTTGTGCATGAGTTGAACTTTCCCTGACTCAATTCCTCCTCTCTCTTTCGTTTCCTCTCTGTGCATGAGTCGAGTTTTCCCTGACTCAATTCCCACTCCCCCTTTCATCTCCTCTTTGTGCATGAGTCGAGCTTTCCCTCACTCAATTCCCACTCCCCCTTTCGTCTCCTTTCTATGCATGAGTCGAGCTTTCCCTGACTCAATTCCCACTCCCTTTTCCAATTTTTCTATAGTGCACGAATGTCCTACATGTATGGTGATTCCCAGCATGAAGCTCTAGCATGAATGTCTTGCAAGTATGGCAAGTCCCAACGTGATGCCCAAATATTGAAAGGAGCTCGAATCTCCTCGGTTTGAACTTCTTACTCCAATTTTACTACAAGCAAAAGGAGGGCAACCTGATGCAAACTTAGGGATTGTTTTATGGTTCTTGCATTATGATGTCCTTCTACTAGTTAGGAGATGAGTGAGGTGGAGTGAAATGAAAGCACATTACAGCAAAAAACAACTTTGTCAAATCTTTTGCATTTGTAATTGTGAAATTGTTTCTCAATTTTGATGTTGTGTTTTTTGATAAGTAGTTTAGGAGTGGATGATCTTCATTTTTGCTTGTTGTAAGTTTGGTTTTTCCCATTTCTTTTGGAAGCCTTGGTGCATTGCTTGAATTAGGTTTTTTTACATCTTCCAAGCTGGTGGCAGTTCAATTTCAACTTGGCCTTCATTGATATCAGTTGAAGTGCTATTTTTCAACTCAAAATTCATCTTCACTAGCTAAAAATACCTACTCTATGTTGTATTATACTTGCATTTGGGTTGAAGATGAGCATAGATGCAATGTAGAAGATACATATATGTAATGGGGATTATTGTGATGATTTGGATTATACATAATGAAACAAGTGACTAGAATGACTTCTACAAATGTATAGATAAGTCGTTTTACTACTAAATCAAATTGTTGTGGATGTCAATGGTGTTACTTTGATTACTTCAATGTAAGAAAGTGCATGTAAATTCAAATGACGTTTTAGAATTACAAGATTGGAGATCCTTTAGTCTTGACATCACCAAAAAGTGCACAATTGTTGATCTAATATGTTAATGTCTATAGTAAAAAATTTGTGAGATAATCATTTTTATATGGAGAATTGCATTAAACTTTGGATCACATCTAGACTTACAAGATCATTGGAGATCCTTCATTCTTAACATTACCAAAAAGCACCATTCATCATCAATAGTAACTTTTACTCCTCCTAATTGTTCCACCCCACCAACAACTCCTCCTCCTCCTCATTGTTCCACCTTAACAACAATTGTTCCTCTTGACTTCTTGTTCATCCTTAGCTACATCTGTTTTTTTTCTTAGTTATTCTAGCCCATCAGTAGTTGTTCCGCCTCTTAGCTATCGCACCCCAATAGGTCAGTCGTCTATTTGTGATTATTGTAGGTGTGCTACAAATTCCCTTCTGGCTCACATTCGAACCAAGGCTCACTGTTGAACCTGTTTTTGCACCTATGTTATTTCACCAAGATTCACACCCCTATATCCAAGGGGGTGAACTCGTAGACCTGCTTTGAAATTGTAATGCAATCTATCTCCTACCTTTTTAACTATTGAAGATGACCAAGTTATAATGAAATTAGCTCATTGTTATTTTACAAGTTTTCTTTCAACAAGTCTTTCAACTACAATCAACACTATAAGTGTTTTTTTTGCTTGTTTTTCACTACTAGAAAAAATGGTTTTTTTTATTGACAAATTTAATCAAAAACTACCCAATTTAAACAGGGGTTAAAAAGACCACTCTAGCATTTTAGACAAACCAATTTTGACATGTCCACTATGATTGGGGTGGTTTTTCTATTAGCAAAATATGGACCATTTGATTGGTCAAATTTCTACTCGTATCAAAAAAAAATTTGTGGCAATTAGGTAGGTAGGTCATAAGAATGCAAGTAGGTAAGTGGTACCCTACCCTAGTATATCCTACTTAACCTACCCTACCTACCTTAGCCCCTTAAACATGTACATAGGTTATAATGTTAGAAATTGAATCCTTAACCTCCCCAATGATAAACCAAGCCTTTAACCAATGGACCACACCATCAAAAGGTATTCAACTTTTGTCAATTTTTTTATTTCACATGTTTATTTCAACACATCATTACAAGACTATGACGTACAAAGGTAGGTAGGTAGGTAGTACATCTAGGTAGGTGGGTGGGTAGGTTGGTAAGTAGTTAATATGTAGATTGGTTATAGGTGGGTGGATAGGTAGGTAGGTGGGTGGGTGGGTAGGTAGGTAGGTAATTAATACATAAGTAGGTTATAAGGGGGTGGATAAGTAGGTAAGTAGGTAGGTAGGTGGGTGGTTGAGTGGTTGGGTAGGTAGGTATTACATTTAAGTATGTGGGTGAGTTGGTAGGTAGGTACTACATCTAGGTAGGTGGGTGGGTTGGTAGATAGGTAGTACATGTAAGTAGGTGGGTGGGTTGGTAGGTAAGTAAATAGGTAGGAGGTAGGTATGTAATAGACATAAAATGTCCCTTTTGACTAGAAGACATTGGTCATTTTGACTAATGATGTCAATTTCTTATGTTCAATTTAATTAGATGTCCCATTTGACTAAAACCCATTGGCCAATTCAACTAGGGTTGTCTAACTTGATTAAATGTATTAGTCAAATAAATCATTACAATCACATTGATTGGTCAAAAAATACATGTATTAGGCCTGTAATCAAAATGGACATGTCCATTAGTAAAAAAAGACTAATTAGTCAACTTGAATCATTTGAAAAACCATTTTTTCTAGTATTGTTTTTTATCTTTCTCTCCTTGTATTTTTTCTAATCTACTTTGTTGCCTACCTATCCATAGTCTTTTGTTACATGATATTTAGGTTGATCTTCAAATAGACCAACAATTGGAACTATTGTTAAGCCTATGTTGATCAACTTTTCTACAGCTATATGTTTTGTCTAATCTTGCTCACCATTCTCCTACTCTAATTCTTCTTCTTCCTTAGCCTACTTCTGTAATGTATCAAATCCTTGTACCTTTCAACCCTATCATGATATTTTTTCTTGTTAGTGTTAGGTCTAAAGCTTTGTCTACCCACCTTGCCAATGTTATCTTATATGGTAATTATATGTAATTCCTCTTAACCATTGTTGTGTCTTTTTCCTTTCTGAAAGTAGTCTTGAAAGGCTCGAAGCAAACCAATCCAAGGGCTAAAATGCATGAAATGTATGTGAAGGTAAAGTAATCATATCCAACCCAAACTCTTTAGCTTGTTCAATTGCTTCAAAGGTGACATGGGATCCATGCCCGTCCAAGATGAGTAGATGTTTATTTGTTAGGGATATTCCACTTGGTGTAGACCTTTTGAAAAAAAAATAGAAACTTTTAAAAATGGAAAGTAGTCATCCATGCCTTTGATTGCATAGCCATACAAATTCCTAGTTTGCATAATTGTATGTAGTCGTCACGTATCTTCTTTCCTCTAAATATTTAAAACCATGGTAGTGTTGTTCATGCTACATTGACCACATGATTAACAGTCAACCATTCCCTAGATTTCAAGATAGTGTTGTACACCTAGTGGGAACCTCATTTTGTAAAAACCCTTGTTCTTGATTATATTCCTATTTGAATGCCTATTTCATCAAAATTCCAGATATGGCATGTAGCATAATTATGTTTGTTGTAACTCGAGATTAAGTTCTGCTAGAAACTTTGGTAAGATTAAATTGTTAACCCATGTGTTCAGTTAATATCCAATCCCTAAGCTTGAAAAATGTTGAGCTCAAGATGTTTCCTCTTGAACCAATACCACCAAGAGGTCCCTGGCACCCTTCTTCAAAAAGGTGTTGGCCTTGTTTTAGTTAGTTTTGCCATTTTCATTGTTAATTGTTGTAGGCCTAATGATAGCCCAACTTCCTACATCAACAAAACCCAAGCAACCACAACATGATCTTCTACTATTAACATGCATGTTGGTCCAAGTTTCATAGATCTTGTTTTCCCATACAAATGATCAAACAATGAGGTAAAAGGTATGTTCCAGTGCCTATTTGACTTCTTCAATGAAGTTGTCCCATTTTCAACTGCATCCATGGCCTCCTCCAATGTTTCATTGGTCCATTTGCCTCTAGTGATTAGAGGATTACATCTATTAATTTTTTTTTGTTTTCTTATCAATTTCTGTCCAAAAAATGGTGGGACATTTTCCTTGTCTTGGCTTAGCTCCTTTTATAATCCACTTTTCTTCCTACGAGGGACATTGATCATCATGATGTAAATCCCTTTGGTCCCAACCTCCAACACATTAAGGGTGTGTTATCTGGCCCTATAATAGGTACAAGCTTGATTTTTTTGTATTTTTCCCAACTCTCAAGGAAGTATGACCAATCAAGGTATGTTTGAAATGCATATATCTTTAGTTATTAGGAAGAAGTTATTAATGCATAGAATTGTTCAAAGTCATCTCAAACTAAAATTCGATCTATTGTTTTGGTACATGTGGTAGGTGGTACAACAAATTATAATTTCTTGGAATTGGATAAAATATGCCTCTCTTGTGACTAACTAGATTGTTTTTACAAATTATAGAACTTTGCACCCAACAAGAATATAAAAACTTCTTGAACTTTTGGTTGTAAAACTAATATATTGCAATCTTTCCTTGTTGTCCCTCTACATCCACCCCTAAATCCTAAATTCCTATTTCTTCCTTGATAACATTAGGATATAATCCTTGATGTTCAAATTGTTGTAGATTTTCTTTGGCTACTCTACTATTTTGATTTTGCTAATCCACTTCTAGTTTTTATAGCTCCTCGTTGGCTACTCTAACTCCTTGCTCTAGTTGATACACTAGAACTTACATTTTTGATATAAAACTATCTACAACTCTTATGTTACTTTCATTTTGCTAGTCTAACCCATATGTTCTCAAAATGTTGATGAAAAATTTCAAATTATCTTTCTCACAATTTGGAAACTCTAACATGCTAAAAGAATTTTGCTTATGCATCCAAACCTTGCACCATAGCCTTGTGAATTTGAGCAAGATAATTTTGGTGGGAATGGGATTTGTTTGAATTTCGAGGGAAATTGGAAGTCCTTCCCTAATTAATGTGTAGCTGTTATTCTTTCATTAGATTCTTGTAAACCCTAATCCTTGTTTATGGTTAGATGTGTGTTATTTAACACAACCTTTGCACCCCATCACCAAATTGATTATGTTCACTTTAGTGTGTAGTTCAATTACTTATGACCAAACACTCATTCCCACCCCGAACTTGGGGTTGTTATAAAATTGGACTATTTTTTTCCCATGACCAAACATTAAAAATACCCCTCATGTTGCCCCCCTTGCATAATGAAAATCAACTCATGGCTGATCACTAAATTAGTCCTTTGTAAAATTATTCAATTTTTTTTACAAATGTGCCCACCTAAACCCCTATACCAAACACTTCAATTTGATGGCTGGTCACCTATATGAAAAACCTAGAACATTATTTTTCTCAACCAAATATTTGGTAATGGGCTAAAAAGACAACACCCATAAATAATTTTTTGTTTTAACAAAAGTTGGTTGCTGTATTACATGGGTGTTCAGTGACTCGCCAATTGGACCATTGTTTGGTGGTGGGCTAGTTTACTTTACATAAGTTATCTAATAAGATCCTTTGACATGAATTCTATAAAAGCACAAATGTTGCCTTAATTACCATCCTTACACTTGGGCCACCCACCTCTTCACTAGGTATTCATCATAAAGGTCTTGTACAATATATATTCAAATACAACAAAACCATGTATGGATATTATCACAAAGCACTTAAGAATATCACTGGAAGAAATAAAGGACCAACAAAAGCTTATACAAACTTAGCTTTCCCATATTGAATTACCCTTTGAAAATATGACAAAAATATTTTATGGGATGTAATAATTGGATTAAATGTTATTCATCAATAGGTCCAAGGGCAAATTAACAACATGTATGAACTTGGGCTTCACACTACCAATGACAATTGAATAAAATAATGTACAAGTTATTTAAGAAATATGGTATAAGAACAAGTATGAGGATTTTGTTCAATATTTTGTCATTGTGAGCATGAAATTTCGCATCAATCAAAAGTTTAGGTTGTGCATTGTTGTTATGGTAAATAATAACGTTTATTTTGGAACATTTATCAATGTTTATGACCGTGGCCCTATGGAACCAAAGGAGGATTATATAAATTGTGCAAGAACTTAGTCATTTATAGGGTGTAGATCGTATTTGGAAGCAATTTCATGAATTCTGTATCTTAATATAATAATGTATTTTAATTTGACACATTGAATCCACCTACAACTTTGTAATGGTGTAAAATGTTTCCAAAACAATTATTGAACATTGTTAAGAAATTAGTGATTATATTTTTTGCAATATCATGGATCTAGAAATTTTATTTCTTCTTTCAATTAAGCAATCGTTGTTGGGCCTATAGAGTGCATGACTTGAATCAACCTCTCCGTCGGTCATCTCCTTCATCTTCACAAAAATATGAACAACCTCCTCATCATGCAAAAGATTGAACAAACTATAGAATTCTATTTCTTTAAGTGTCACAAAAGTGCCAAATATTTTGAATATCCAAATACACCTTTGGTTAAATTCCATGAAATTTCATTGGCATGGTTTTGATGCACTTGACTTTGGACTACCAAATTTCAAAACTTTTTCTAATTTCCTTATTGTTGCAATTTCTCCCACATGGTTACTACGTTCCAAATATGTTACAAAAGATTATCTAGGACAATATTTTCAAGATAATTATCAAACAAATTGGGACCCTCAGATGCAAGTGATTACATTAGTCCTTCACTATGCACCCTATTGTGTGCTAGCAAATTAGCATTTATGCCTATTCCATTCCATACACAACAACCAAATGACATAGAACCCCCTAAATGACATATCACATGTTTTTATTTTTTAAATAAATAAATTTTTAACCCCTAAGAAAACTGAAATTTTAAATTTTAAAAGAAGTTCAAGAGAGGTCCAAATTGAACCCCGGCTTATCCTGTCCTGTGCTGGTCCAGGCCCAAAGCACGTTAGTCTCCACTTGTGTTTGGGCTCTCAAGTTTGACAAGAGCTTGAGAGCCTGCAATGATGGCAGCATGAGCTTCAATTTTCGAGATCACTACAACCCACCAACCCTCACGCCCTTTTTCCTCCCTCACCTCCCTCCTTACTATTGTTGTTATTGTTGCTTCTGCTATTGGCACATGTGAACCCACCAACAACGAAAAGGACAATGTGACCGAGGAGGGAGAGCCTCCTCACCTCACCCTTCTACCCACAAAAATTCAAAGACTAGCAACCAAGGTGGTTTTATGGACAAGAACAAAGAAGACAATGGAAAAGAGGGTGATGGCCATGACAGCCACAACCCCACAAGAGAAAGAAGTCCCTCACAAGCCCCTCCTCTTTTGTTTTTTTTCCTCTCTGAAAAACTTCAAAATCAAGGAATTTTAAACTAAACACAAGCTCAAACACACCAAAAACATCATGCAAGCTTCTTTAGCTAAACAAAAAATGTCCCCAACTTCCACTGTTTTCCAAGTCCATGAATCCTGAAAGGTGAGTAATATTCACAAGGTGTCTTCAAATTGTGAATTTTGTAGAGAGAAGTAATTGACAAGCATTGAATGCATGCCATGTTTCCTCTCTTGCTAAAGACTAACCCCTCTTACCCTTAAAATATTAAAGGCAATTACAAGTAAAATTATGGTGATATACTAAAAGCATCTCCAGTGGTGCTTAGTTTGTGACCCTAAAAATCTATTTCTCACATCCAAGATTTAGTTATTTACTTTTTTCCAACCTTGCCCATAAAACTAAAACTGGGAATGAAAATAGGTGGGAAACTAATAATTGCTAAGCACTTGTATTAATCAAACTATCAAGCCAATCAGAAACAGGGAACAATCAATAAATATGGTTTGATGATATTTATTAGACTCTTCCGGGGCTCCTCGAGGGCCTTGGAAGCTGTCCAGGGTGACAGCAATCTTCCAATGAATTCAGTGGATATAACTACTGCACCTCATCCAAGACTTTCAGTGAAGGGCCACACGCTAAGCACCCGTGGAGATTTGTGCCTTTCAATTCTCTCAGGACGATGTGTTTTGCAAGTAGTCACTTTGGATTTCATGATAAGTCTTTGCCTGCAATTTTGACCAGTTGTGGCAGTTGTGTGTTTGCAGATTTGCAGTGCAGTAAACCATCACTTTAAACCTCCTATACAATTTCAATCTGTGGATATTGGAACTGTTCGCAAGGGAAATAGCAAGATAGATGGGGATACAGAGATTTAGACTGTGCGAACTAATGTCTAGGTATGCCAATGAGATGGAAAATATGGGCTAATATCGTCAGTACCTATTCACGTATGTGTATAGGTAAGGTATTCATCCTTCTTATTAATTAGTTGATGTACCAAAAGCTTTAATTAAAGCTTTTTTTGGTGAAAGGAGACACTTGGATTAGCCCATCCAAATTTTTCTAAAACATTGGGCACACCTCAAAAGATGTGCACAGGTGCTTCCCTTTGGCCCCCCTTTACGGCCTATATACATGAAAGTTTGACTTCAATCAAACTATATTGGATAAAAGTGTGGTGCTAGTGGGAACATCTTGAGGAACACATGGGGAACTTCGTAGGAACCTCCTGATAACTCAGTTGGAACACAATGGGAATATGTTACCATCAACGGAAAAAACAAAAGAATCCTTTTCCCCAAAACCCAAAAGAACAAAGCTGAGCCCTCCCGAATTCATGATTAGCCGTCTCATTGGCCACATGAAAACTATGGTCCCACAGCTGTTTGTCCACATTTTCACCCTTAGCTAATGGAAGTAAAGGAGAGTATAGGTACACAATTGTTGTACACCATATTAATTAATTGGGAGGGTCTACACCCAAAAACAAATTACAAGAAGCCAAAAGGAAAGTAAAAACATTGGCCACTAGGAACACTAGAACATAAAGAGGTGTCTCCAAAGTTGGATATTCTTTATAGGTTATGAAAGTTCAACTTTAAGCCCCAAAAAAAAGGTATTAGTGTGGTGATATTGAAAAAGTTGCATGAGCCATGTGAACAATGCCTTGCCATTTAAAAACTGATGCCATCCATTTGGGCTCTTCAAGAAGGATACAAAACAAGATTGCACGTCCTAAAGATGCTAAAGCCATAGATAAAGTTGTTTCCTCCTTGGAAACAGCACCAAAAGAAAAGCAACTTTGGGTTTTCCATCAAGGACTTAGTGATTCTCCCCCCTGTAAGATGTCCCATAGGCCTACTTTCTCTGTCAGAGGTGGTGACTTTGAAATTACCCTAGCACAGTTGCCAAAGCCTCCCCTTGACCTAGACCACCCACATGGTTTGTTGGTCACCAGTTCACCTTGTGATGCCCACTACAGATGGGTTTTTAAAGCACAGTCAACAAACTATCCCTTTTTTATGATTGAATGGCTACATTAAGTAACAGCCTTAGTGACATGTGTGCTGTTATGCTGAATTGCCATTGACCACCACCGCCAACACATTTGAGGTGGTTGGGCATTCCAATTGACCATAGAAACATTTCCAAATTTCTATAACCTGCTTGCCAAAAAGAGTTCAACGGGTCAGGAGTCCACACCAAAATCTCTGTTTCTGTCCTCGATTTTCTTCACCATACAATGAGTGCTACAAAATTTCAGACATAGAGCTCAGAATCAGATTGTATCCTTCTCTTTTCAGTTGCCTCCCTTGCCACCATGAAATTTAGGGCTGAGGTATGTGGAGTAGCTCGATGAATGAGGGTGGTTATGGCAGACACCAACAGCCGCAGTACACTCATGTTTGTGTCTGGCCAAGACATCAGCAAGCATGCCTTTTGGCCTTGTATTTGACACTGCACCCACAATCCAATGTAACACACTTAATCCTGGGATAAACACAGAACATTGCCAATTTAGGAGGAAGCAAAAGCCTGCTGAACCATAATTGTCAGCATTCAAAAGCAAGTATGTCTTGCTGGCTATTGCTTGCTGACATCTCCCTAAGCCTAATGCCATTTGGGCTTATCAGTAATGAAGATAAAGCTTTTGTATTTTTGAAAAACTTTTTCAACTGGAATGGCTGAGTTTTTTCTGTTCATGCTCCACCAAGTCACCTGAGAAACTATTGCAACTAGTACACTTCTATATCATGTTGCATGTAGCCTTACATGAGTTATGAGGGCAGCAGCCACACCATCCACCAAACTGCCTGATGGAAAGAAAGGAGCCACAGCAACTTGATCTTTGTCTTCTGACTGAGCGTCAGCAACAATCACAGATCCAATAAGTTACTAAATGCAATCATTGTTGAGTTCAAGCACCCCTGTATATCATACAAAGCTCCCCATATACTCCTCAGGTCCTCAAGTCATAGGGTTAATCATTCCCAGCAGCTTGGGAGTACAACTATCATACTCATAACTGAACCCAGCTTGACCAACTTGGCAGTTTCATGAGAGCAAGAATTTTTACTATTACAACATGATCTCCACCAGCTGAAAAGTTTCTGAATGTTTGGTTCCTAGAGTCAGCATTGTTTAGCTAGCTTAAAATTGTGGAACCAAATAGCCATAGAACACTTCTAGTCTTTTGAGGGCAAGGATATTGAAACATTTGGCCAGAGAATACAAGTACCTTTTGTTCATCGGTTTCCAAAACGAATAACAAAGGGTCATCTGCTGATAGCTTCCCCCTAAAATGCTGGCTTGCAATCGTTCCCAAAATCAGCACCCTATTTTCATCCTCAGAAAACACAGACTTTGTCATTATCTTCCATTTAATTATATGACTGACGCACCAAATGAAGATTGTACAATATTCTGCAGTTCATGAAAATGCACTTCACAAACACCTTAAACCTTCTCAAAGTCTTTGAACCCCTCACCTTTTGTTCTCACCAAAAAGCAAGCGAGAATTGTCTAAAAAGACTGCAATCCAAACCTATAAGGATGATTTGTCCAAGCTTCTGACAGGCAGATGAAGATCTAAGGTATCTTTGTGCTCACTCCAGCATAAGCTCCAGCGAAAAAAGGATTGATGAAAGATTGAGCGAAAAAAAATTAATCTTCTCAACAAATGCCCTACACACTAAATGAAGAGTGGAAACTAGTATCAATTCATATCGATCAGATAGAAGAAAAAACTCCACAATAGCACTGTGAAGGTAACCATTGTGTCAATTCCAGTAAAACCAAAGTGAACACAATAAGATGAGTGCAGTCATAACCTATCACAGAGTATCAGACCACCCCTTCATCATGAAGGACAGGGACTAGCTATCATTACTCCCTACTGGCATCATTAGCACCCTAAATTAAGAAAATCTGCATCCTAAGTTTTTGTCATGTTTCCAGAAGCAACAGAAAGACTTGATCACAATGTTAGATAGAAAACAAGAGACATAGCAAATCAAAAGAGTCAATGGAATCCTCATTCAAGCTGCTTAATGAAATGAAGGTAAGCTTCTGGTAAATCCAACTATTGGATAATCCTGCTACTGGTATCAAGTCAATGCAGACATAATAAGGGCAAAAGGGGACAGTGGGAATACCTGCTAGGCTGTATGGCCTTAAAAACTGTCTTTGTCCAGAGACTTGAATGTTCAGGAGATATTGAGTACTGAGCGCTGACTAGCACCACTGAAGCATCTGAATCCACTGCAAATAAATAGCACTCTTTGTTGTGTGGACTTGGCTCAACAAAATTATTCACCTACCCCAACATAATGGTGACAAGAGAACAAATGCTGTTAACCACATATCTATGAGATTGCAGAGAAATCTCCAAACAAGACTTCCACAGTAAACCAACAATGAATGCGGTCATATCCTTATGAGAGTCACTCACAAAGTGTCAGACCATCACCTTCATCATGAACAGCAGTGACAAGCTGCCACAACTGCCCATCGATATCATCACCTCCCCACAGTGGGTGCAGATAAGAATATGCTAATCAACTGAAATTCCAGGAAAATTATTAAACAAACATCTGTGTCCTGGCTTTCTCTCACATTTCCAGAAGCAACAGGAAGACACAGTCATGATGTTGGCAGCACTCAAGAGAAATATATGATCAAAAAAGTTAATAGCATCCTCATTGAAGGTGCAACAAACTTGTGAGGCCAGCTTCATTTCATTTTAACTCATCCCTGTAGAAGCAAGCATCTAACACTATAGAATCAAGAGGCCTACATAGAGGGTAGTGGTTGGGCCTCCTGCCCCCTGAACAGAAGCCTGTTACCAGAGTGCACTCCTGTCCACATCAACTAAGGAAATGCTACATCTCATGCTGAATGTTTAGCCCTTTCCCAGTTAAATAATTCAGTGAATGCAAGCAACTACTCACCATGGAAATATCTGGGAAAATGATTGAACCGATAATTCTTTTGCCAGGTAAATTATGAAGGAGGTGTGCGCCTACATTCGATTGAGACAGAAGTAAAAGGGAGGGTTGAAGAACTCCTGATTGAAGAAGCTTCTTCATTGATGGAGCCCACTGTAAAACCAGCACATTGGGGTTACATCAGCCAAAGAAACCTCTAGTGTCAGCCTCACTTCATCCATTTAAGAACCCTTGCTTTCATTTGCAACCTATGGAACCTTTTCCATGATCTCCTGAGGAGATCCCGAACATTTTCTACAAATGTACATCTGCAATCCAGAAACTTTTCCATCCAAGTGTATATATATCTGCAACCTACAGGTACCAGTACAACATTGAATTGGCATTTGAGGAAAGGTAAGGTGTCACAATGTTCCCAATTTTCTCTCTTATGAAAGCAATACCCCAGACACAATACTATCATAAGCATACGCCTGAATCAAGACTTGTGAATACATAACGAATCTTCTTTTCTACTGAAAAACTATTCACCTCATCTAAACCCTAAACATAACCCTCCTGGACAAACATCATCATTTTTACAAGCTTGTACAAAACCTCAACTGAACACCAGGAATTAGAGGTCTAGTCTGCAAACCAGCAAATGCCAAGAAGGGGTGGAGAGCACTGTTGGGAGTTGAAGCACACACCACAATAAAAGGAGGGCTGATCTCGACAGATTCTGGGCCCAGAGCAAAACTATTCAGATCTTCAGGATCAAACCGAGATGGCGGAGGAAGATCAGTGAGAGGATCAGGCATACCCGCCATTGATTCCCCCCAACCACACACCCAAAAAAAGGGGGGAAAAAAATGCACCGCCTTCAGAACTCCTGCAAACAACCCCACGAACAGAACACACAAAGGTCAAACACATGAGCAAAGTTCAAAAATCTAGTCACAATGAAAAAGATAATTGCAGCAAACCTCCCTTGAGTAGAAAAGGATTCCCATCTCACCTAAAACTCAGTGCCCAAAGTAATTTCCCCCTTGTATTCAGCGCGTGCTCTGCATCAATCCATGAATCCCCGAGGATGTACAATGGGTCCTCCAAATGTTTATCCTGATTACTTCCTTGCTTTCTTCCTTCCTTCCTTCCTTGTTTGCTTGCTTCCTTGCTCGCTTGGATCTACAAGCATACTGGTACGAGTTCACGTTCTCTGTGTGCGAAATGTTCCAACCTGCAAACCCTAACCCTAAAATTCCTTGCTTGCTTTCTTTCTTGCTTGTTGGACCCCGTACCCGTTCTTTCTGCGCGCAATGTTCGAAGCTGCAAACCCTAACCCTAAATTCACATTTCTAAACGAGGCTCTTCACTTGAACTCCTGAAATTATCAGAATTTGGGAAAAAAAAAAAAAGGACTTTTCTGACATTTACACAATTCTAATTCTCAACACATTAAAACCATTGTTGTGGAGGTAAAGTGTAAATACACATATACGTGACTGTAAATTAAGAAATTTACATTTACCCTCTCTCAAAGTGCAAAAAACAAATTTACACTTACATGGGGAAGTGTGAAAAAATTCGATTAGGGTAACCTTCCCTATTACCGAACATCACCTATAACCGAACATTTTATTAATATCTTCCTCATCTCTTCTTCATTTTGAGTGATTTAAACGTTAAGGGAGCGCTAACTTGAGCTCTTCAATTCGTCTTTGAACAGCAGAGGCAAAGGAGTAATTATAGAAGAGCAAGAACAGAAATAAGCTCTTCCAAATTATAAAACGCGTTTTTTTTCTCTTTTATTCTCTTCTACTCCTCTTACTTCAATGTTCATAACTTTCTCATTTCTTGTTCAATTTAAGTGATTTAAAGTGCTATAAGAGCGCAACCTTATGATCTACAAATCATCTTTGAACCATAAAGGCAATAGAGCGACTTTCAACCACTTTTTTAGGTGTTCGGTAATAGTCTTCCCAAGTGTTCGGCGGTTTTTCGTTTCCACCATTTGACCCCCCCTACTTTGGAGGGTCACATCTGACTCATTTATTCATCTTTTTCCACGATTCAACTTTCTATGGGTGCGCAAATAGTAGGACTACAATTCCTCTTTGGGCATGAAATTCAAAGGAGCACTCTCCAGAAATTCGCAGGCCTCTGAGACACTAAGTGTCGGTGACCGGCCTGGCTACCCTACATTTACACAACTTTCTGTAATTATTTTTCAAGCGGGAAAGTGTAAAGTGTGTATATTACATACCCTTAAGGACTATACCTAATTTCAGTCCACATCAATTAGTTATGACTGCATCTCAATTTGAATTGTATTCAATATATTTGAATCAAATTTAAGAATTTAAATTCAACTTCAATTTGATAACATTCAAATAATTGAATGGAATTCCAATTTCATCCCATTCATTTCAAATTCAATTGAAGAAAACAGGATGCTAGTTGGTATAAAAGATTTTGAATGAATATGGTGTTGAAAAATAAACCTCAAAAAAAAAACTCAAATTTGAAAAAACACATTTTCATCTCTTTACTTGGGAATTGATTAAACAAAATTTCAGTTTGAAATTGTCCAAAGGATGACTTTTGGAATCTAAAGTTGTCTTACTTAAAGTAATTTCAAAAAATCATTCCCACTAGGATTAAATTAGTTGTGCCACATCCAAAAGCTCCAAAAACAAAAATGTTGGCAATGGACCACTTTGATTGGACCATCACCAAAAAAACAAAAATGAAACTTTGAGAATGTTCTATTCATTGGCACCCATATTGACAAATTTTGCATCATTTTTTTCTTTATCAAAACAAGGATTTGAATGAATTTACATGATGAGGCAAGGAAAGAATTCTAGATTAATACAAGGTTATATAATGTCAATTCAAAAAATATATAATTTTTTTAATTTATCTCACATATATGATTCTTAGTAGTTCATCATTATTTATGTCAATCTCGAATCTTATTTAATTAAATAACATGGACATGTAAAAGCACAATTTGAAAAGGAAAGTGCGCCATGTTTGTTTACATGGAAACGGGAAAGGAATGAGGTAGTATTTTTTGAAAAGGTATTGACATAATCTTTTTTGAATAACATATTAACAACAATATATACAAAATGGAAGCCATAGGCTCTAGATGAATCCATAGAACACTTACACCATTTTACAAAGCTTAAAATGAAATTACATGATTTTACTCATAGATGTCCAAGGTTAGGCATTTGCATGGTCTACTAAAAAGTTTGTTATTTACATTTATATGAAACATATATCTAAAATCATATACGAGCACAACACTAATTATTTAATTCGTTAAAAAATGTTATACAAACTAGTAATGAATACAGAAAGGAAGAGAATAAAAATTGTGACATATTTTTCCACTTTACATTACCATTAAACCCAAGGATCGGGTAGAAATTCCTCTTCTGTGAATAGATATTAGAATCTCTAACCTTTGACAACTTCAAAGTGGTTTATTCAATAATTTGTTCCTTAAACCTATCCATTGTTTTAAAGGTACATCATTATTTGAGAAAAATATGTTTCAAATGGTTGCAATATGTATTTTAAGATATACATAGTAAAAAAGTCTAAATTAGATTGAAATATTGCAAGTGTTTTTGTCCCAAGGTAATAGAAAAGAACTTTGGAAAATGCATACAAATTACGACAAACTAAAACACAAAAGGCCATGACACATCAATGCATGATCTAATGTAATAAGTAAATGGAAAACAAAATAAGATTATGCAATTCATGATCCTAATATTATGAGAAAGAAAATTGTCAATGCATGATTATCCATCAGAAAACAAAGAAAGCTTAGGTTGTACATCAATGAAAGGGTTCAATGTTTGTTCTCTCACCTATTGAAAGTAATAATTTGGAGGTATACTTAACCTCGTGAAGGTTGATTTCCCGGACAATCATCCAGGATTTATAGGGTTTAGGTTGTGATAATAAAATGAAATAAAGAAGCTACAAGGAGCACTGAAGAAAAGGATGAAGGTGATGCATGATTTGTATGCATTACATTGCCATACATAGTAAATTCCCTGGAAATGAAATGAAGCTACAATCAATAGTATGATGCAACTTTCAAATTAAGCCAAGTTTTTATTTAGTCCTTATTAATAATTGTTAATGAACCTTTTTTCAAAACAAATTGTTGAAGAATTGGTGAAAATGTCATGTACTAGAAACATCAAAATTCAAATGGCACATAGATACCAAATTTGGGCCCTTAAATGTTATAATGATTTTAATATTTTTGTATTTTCAAGTTAAGGATGGTACATCAGTTATGAAATGATTGGGTTAAGTAAAAAGAATGTTTTGAATTCATCAATGATGCAATGGTGAAAATATTTGAATTACATATTTGTTAATTCTTAAAACATTTTTGCATAAGCAAAAAATCATCCACATTTATTCATCAAGCCATTTTGAACCCTTGCAACAAATTGACTTCAATTTTCATGGATTCCATCAATAATATCTAATCTCCTAATTCCTATAATATTATTCCATTTTGGTGGTTGTTTGATTGAGAAAATGAATCATTTTGGAAAATGGGATGTACTTAATATAAAATGAGAGACCACTTAAAGTCAACCACCCAGGTTACTCATGATTTTTGGCCAATCAAATGCAATCCTTGCATTGTGTAATGCCTTTTACAAGCTCTACATAATCATGAGTAAATTTGCTAGTGCAATCCTACATATAAGTGGTGCACTTCATTCAAAATATGTTGTTTAGGCCACCAATGGAGCTACTCTTACATCCTAACACATATTATCTAAATCTTGTGAGTGCCTTGTCCTCATATCTTGTGTCATTCACTAACTCCTAAACCTTCTCAATGACAATAGAGAGCCGTTTCATCAATTTTTGAATTCTCAAGTCCCTCCCCACCCCTCCCTTTTATGGTTTTGATGTCTCCAACCAACCACATAAGATAGTTTATGGCTAGGGTGAACAAGCCTAACCTACAGTGGTACTTAGAGCTTGAGTCCTATTATTTGGTTGGAACAGGGTCAGGATAGGGTTAGTGACCATGGAATGATGAATTTTCACAGAATTTTGATCTCTAATATTTGAAACGAATATTCTGTCCGAAAATCCCTGTTTAGAGAGAAAATTCACCAATGTTTTGAGGAAAAACATAATATTTTTGCCACATTTTGACACCAATTTAGTTTTGTGACAGTTTTCCCCAGTTTTCTTCAGTTGGAAATCCTTTACAAACATGTCACCAATTAATGCTTTAACACATTTGGGAAAATTTCTATAGATGCTAAATTGTTTGGGGGGAGGAGAGAGGAAAGAAAAAGAAAAAAAAGGGGATGCAAAGCTCTTTGGGCTTTGAAAATTGAAGGAAACAAAGTTTCACCAAGTTTTGAAGAATAAAGCATTTTTGGAGAAAGATTTGCCACATTTTGAAACAGATTTATTCTTGAGACAGTTTTTCCCCAGTTTTGAACAGTTGGAAATTATTTTAAAGCGTGTGACCAATTAATGCTAAATCTTTTTTCGGATGATCATTATAGTGTGCTAGGCTACATCGGTAGGAGGGAAAAAAGGACAAAATAATAATAATAATTTTAAAAATTGGGGAGCTCCTTGGGTTTTGAAATTTGAAGGAAACAAAGTTTCACCAATTTTTTTAAAACATGCAATTTTGAAAAAAAATTCCCACATTTTGACACAGATTTATTCTTGGGGACAGTTTTTCCCCAGTTTTCGGAAATTTCCTTTTTTAAATGCCACCAATTAATGTTAAATCTTTTTTTGGGTAATCACTATAGGCGCTACATAGAGGGGGAGAAAACCCCAAAAAAATAATAAAATAAATAAAAATAAAAAATAAACCAACAAACAAACGGCATGGGGGAGATCTTTGGACTTAGGAAACAAAATTTTATTCCTGGTTGTTGTTGGCTACTTCGGATGGTGTTTTCGTAACAAGGGAGAGGGCATGGACCCCACCAGTCTGAAGCTCGTCTGCCAAAACTGCGTACACCAGCCTCTGACGCTTCAAGAGGCTCCGGCCTTCAAACTCCTCTGACACCACGTTCACGTTAAAATGGGTCTCACAACAATCTGTGGACATCTCATCAGTGTAGCCCTCCTGCTGCTTCTTCTGCTCCTGCTGGAACGACACATTCTCAACTTCCATATGCACTGGTGCCAGGGCTGCTGACAGCTTTCTCAGGATCTTCATCTTCGTCGACTCAATAATGGGCAGCAGCAGCAGCGGGTCATCATCATACATCGAGTGTTGTTGCTGTAATCGGTGCTGCTGCTCAAATGGGTTGTCTCTTAATGCTGACACCCACCAAATGCACTTACACATTTGTAAGTAGTGAAGTTTGGAACTTTGAAAAGAAAGCCAGAGATGCAAATAATATTGTGGCCTTTCTTTTATAGCCAAAATTCTCTATGAAAAATTTTAAGTGCTAAAATCAAGTGCTTTTTTAGATTTTCAGTAGCCATAATTTGATCAAAATTTAAGAAATTTTTCCAGATTTCTATACATGGTTCAAGTAGGTAGCCAAAAATATACAACTATTTTTTAAATTATTGCTTTCATATTTAGCTTGTAGCCAAATTTGGCTAAATCTTCCTCTGGATCATTGCCACTTTGGCTACATCACCAGATTGACCCCAAGAGAAAGCACTGCCCCGCAGGCCCCTCAGAATGCCAATTCACAAATACTTCACACTGAAGGAGGGAAGCAGCATTTTTAAAACTATGCAAAACCTACCAGCCTCCCAAGTGTGGGTATCATCAAGTTTTGGTCCTGCTCTTAATTCTTGTGAGCTGCCAAGTATGTGGCTCTGTTTCCTTTCTCCTCATTCTAGCAGATAGTATAACTCCTGCGTTCATAAAATTTTCATGTGTCCAAGCCATTGCTGCGGGCTATTGGATATGACTTTTATCACCACATGTCTGCATTGTACTAGACCTCTTGAGAAGCCTCAATACTCTTGAACAATGCCACGTGTTCTTTTGCTTGAGAGTGTGGATCGGCTTGACTTACATAAATGGGTATTGGAGCAAGAGGATCACAATGAAGGCAGTATGTAAGAGGGACAAATGAATGTAAGGTACATTAGGATTCAGGCATAATAAAAATAGTGACAAAATTTCACACACAAGCATAGATGGTGATCTAAGAAACTGGAGACAATTGCAGAGGGAGCCTAGGCTAGGCGCATACCAAAGAGGTTCCTGAGAAAGATGGTGCTTCCAAGGGGAATGTGAGAACAAGAGAGGAAAAAGATCAGAGCAAAGGAGAGAGGGAGGGAAAACAAAAAAAAAGGTGGGCTGAACTGGTCTCAAACAGAGATTTGTATTTCTGTGTCTATTCATAATGACCCACCCATAATTTTTTCCAACATCATGTCCAATTGAGAGACCCTGTTTATGAAGTTGCTTGCCCTTACCTTGTGTCCATAGACTCTGTACCATAGATACTAAAAGGAAATTCACTCCAGAGCCTGAAATTAGAGATGCGTTCTGCAAGAAAAACATTCTCTCAAGGAGTTGAAGATTGATGTATGCCAAGACATTAATGGTCTTATCTCTGCTACACTTGGTACTACCCAAAGAGTAACAGGCTCTTAAGGTTAAAGAGACAATAAGGTTTATTGCGGTGCATCAACAGCCTTCATTGTCAGAAGATCCTACTCCCTCAAGTCCTCACCCATTCCCCAATATATTAGCCAGCTGAAGAAACTAGTGTGATCAAAAGAACCTCTTCCCATAAGCAACATCAGCATATTCAAAATGCTGTGAATGGAATATGTTTCTCAAAATCATTCAAATTCCTCCTTGCAATGATCCAAGCATCCTAAAGAAGCAGAATTTTATGGTTTCTCTTTCATGGCTGACTATTGCATGTCCTCCAAGCTCTTAAGAGATGGAGGGCAAGCCTACCTTTTAATGTCTTTTCAGTTATCAACACCTTGAAGAAATCAGCAGCTGGAAAAGACTGAGTGGAGCAATCCTCTCCAAGAGAAGAAAATCAAAAAATACAAAGAGATCAAGTTGAGCACATAAGTAGGTAAAGATCCAAGGGCATGGGAGACCCATTTTTTAAGTCCTCTTGAAATGCAAAACACAAGACATCGGAAAGGGAGACAATTCATAATATTTAGAAGCCTGCTTATTAGAGCCACATTGAAGAGAAAAGAGGATTTGAAGGATCTTGCAAGCAAGAAAAGGCAAGGGAAAAACAATGTGAAGGCTAGCAAATTAGTTGTAAGAAATGAAATCAGCGTACAAACCTTTGGAAAACTGATTCAGATCCATGTAGGCTACATGAGCTGCAAGATCTTTTTCTGCACCAACCTGGTGAGCAAGTTCAGAAAGCCATAATCGCACAAGGACACAATGCTTGGCTACAAACCTAGGTTCTAACACATGAAGGAATCACACACAGCACCCTTCTATATCTGTTAGATACATTTGGCTGCACCCCTTTGCACTTGGCTTCCAATAGACCCTCCACCAAGCTCTTGGTCAAGAACAAGACAACCATTTGTAAGAAATTTCCTAAAGTGTTTGGAGAGAACCTTGTATTCATGAATATTCCCTTTACAAAGGAGGGATATTACACATTACACCAACTCCTCAAGGGTGGAAAGGATCTTCTTATAAGCTTCTCTTTAAGAAGGATATTATTACATACCTATTTGGTATTTTACACTTATGAGTGCAAATGTTTTAAACTCCCTACAAGCTTTGTGGATGTTGATGTTGTGACCTAAATGATGCCCACATGGTTATGGCATAGGGTTTAACTATTGTTTCGTGCAAAGTTTAGTTTAAATGGCTTTGGACAATGTTACTTGTGAGTGAATGAAACTAGGGCATTTGTAATAATGCGAACCTTCTTTTGAAAGGTTGTGCCATTACCTAATCTTACATTGTAATTTCTTTTTACTATATGTCACAATAAATGTCACATATTTTACATGGTAATGGCTGAAACCACATAGTTTACCTCACACAAATGTCATGAGCATTTTTTGTGTGATAAAAGTATTTTTCTTTGTAGTGTATACATTTTCATTACAAATTTTGTTTAATTATTTAATAAACCACTTTAATTTTTTATTGAAATGAAAATTATGCAACAATGATTCCTTTTTGGGTCCACCATAGCTTGCAAACACATATCATAGTTTTATCCTAAAGTTTTTGCATGGCCTTCTTATCCCAATGCATGTAGCTTGGGAGTGCACCTTGCAAGGCCTTCAAAGACAAAAGTATCTTGTGGGTGGTATCATTAGGAATATCTCATGACCTTAATTTTATTGAGCCCACCAAACTTTAGAAATAAATATATAACATTTAAATTTTTAAAAATATTAAAAATTTTGGGTGAGTACATTTACTAGGTTGTATAAACTTTGAAACTTTAATGAAATAGAAAATTAGTTTTTATTTTGATGTTCTTAATCATTACATAATCAAAACATTTATAAAATGTTTTAAAAATGTAATTGTGTTTACTTTCCTTGAACTTTTTGGTCAAAAACACAAGTTTGAATCATGTTTTGTTTTTTTCTTCAAATATGATTCTCAAAGGTAGCTTTGATAGTATTCTAACTAATTAATTTAATTATGAACTTCTAAAGTTCAATAGCATGATTTTGAAAAGACCATTGTATTTAATAATTTCCACTTTTTTTAATTCCACTGAACATTTTAGGGCATACACTTGCCAATGTAATGGACAAATATGAGAAAAAAAAATTTATAATTGTAATAATATTTTTCTAAAAGGGCTATTATTTGACAAATTTACTAATTTTACAATTGCTTGAAATGGTTTTTTATGGAACCACCCAAAAGGACTTTGCCCCAACATTTTCCACAATGTTATGTATTGCAAAATTTACCTTGATACTTTATGGCAAGCCTTTGAGGATTGATCACAAAATTTGTTGCAAAAAAATATGAAGGATATTGTAGATTAAAATCAAAATGTATGTATGATGTATGTTTCATCACTATATATAGTCTCCCTCTTTTTAAGTTGCAATCGTTTTGTCACATTGGAAGGTTTCCAAAATAATGATGTTCTTCCCAAACATCCTTACACAAACATAGAAGTGTGTGTTCAATTGATTGAACAACTCACTTTTCAGAAACAATGTTGAAACATCATTTGTCTTTTACAAATGACAAACTTGCACCATACAAATTTTAATGAGCTTGAACCATTTGAGCATCTTCAACTTTCAAAACTTAGTTAACCCTTAGCCTTCAATTATGATTAATGAAAAAGATTACAATCATTTTTATCCATTTCCATGACATCTATGGAATTGTTTTTCATGGTTTGAATGAACAAACATGTGTTTAATTGTTTGAGGCCATGCCCTCTAATGTAACATTGCATCTTTTTTTACATGTGTGTTTAATACATTAAGAGAAATCATGTTTGCAAAGACCACACTATCATGTAACTTTATATCTAAAATAATTAAAATGATATTGACATGTGATGTACATTACTTTATTCCAAATTAAATCCATACCAAAAATTTCCTTTGTAATTATAATGTAATTGTATACATGTCAACATGTTCCCACAAGTTTTTGGTCAATGTCATTTGACCTTTGGGGATATGTATGAATGAGTTGTACTACAAAGAACCTCACACTATCATTTTCCTAGACCACCTTGACTTCAAGAATGATTTACGATTTTATAATACAATGTTTGATTCATTTTTTTATTTTTAATATTGTGCACATCAAAGAACGCTAGATAAAACCCTTCTAGTTTTTTTAAATGAAAAAGAATTTAAAAGAACCAAATTGATGTTTAAATTATGTTTCATAAACCAAAGCCGATGATATTCACAAATAAATGAAAATCACCCAACACTAGTTGTAACCAATTAAAAATTATTGCCACGTTGCAAAATTAAATAGTTTATGACAATTACAAATGGCAAGGTTCCATATTGTCAAAATTTACATTGATGTCTAATTTAGTTGTAGAAAGGTCAACATCCAAACATGTCAACATGTTCCCACAAGTTCTAGGTCAACATTATTTGACTCCAAATGTAAGTTTTTCATTCAAACATAATTGGCTAATGGGAATTGAAATGCATGTGGGGTGGTGATCCATGTGATTTATGAGTGTAACAAGTGTTAATGTTTTTCGCCAAATCATTTGTGTGGACATTGTAAACAATTAATATGCAACTAGATTTCAACTTGGAATTTCAAATTTGAACAAAAACTTCTTAAGCAAGTGATATACGGTAATAAATCAAGAGATTTCCTACTTTGCTTCAATGACAGTTAACACTTATGCCTATTTCAAAAAAATTAAAGACGAACTAATGAAACAAAGGTTTCTTTTAAAACATTTTGTGAATTTCTTAACCTTTTCAATGATGTAATTATCATATGCGCAACATAATTGAATGTATTTTTTTGTTTTTTGGTTTTCAATTTAGAATCAAAGATGAAACATACATATAAGGTACAATTTTTTTCAACAATTAAATGGTGGTTGTGTTTGAAAAAATTAATTTGAAAGAAAATTTGTGTGATGGTATATCATGTTGATAGGTTGAACTTTTACAAAATTAATGATTCAATTCACTATTGGATTATTGTCATAATGGACATTTGTGACTACAAAATGTTGTAGTACCAGAAAACAAATGCCATCAAATAAGTAGTCACAAAAGACATTGTGTGACATGGAAGCTGCATTAGTAGTCACAAACCATTGTGATTACAATTAATTTTTTCATCCATTACCATGGATGAACAAGAATATGATATGAACCCCATGTAATTTGTATGGAATTTAATTTTGCAAATATGTTTGTGACTACCTTATGGATAGTTTGCATGATGCCAAATGTTCTAGCAACTATTTAACCTAGCTTAACCTATAATACATTACCTAGTTGAACCTAAGTTAACTTTAAAGTGAAAGTATAAGGACTTGAATCCTTCACCTTCATGAAGATAAACCAAGTCCTTAACCATTGTACCAAACAATTATATGGTGACAAATTTTATTGAACTTTATTCATTTCATATCTTGTTACATACATTAAATATGTGAATAAGAAGGTAGATAATATGTAAATAGTTTGTAAATAGGTGCATGCATGTAGGTAGACGGGTGCTTATAAGTAAATAAGTAACTGTACTAAAAAAACCTCGTTTTGTAACTTCAATTTGTGATTAGAAATTAGTCATAGATAACTATCTTAATTATATTTTCCATTAATTACATAAATGTGGTTGTACTCAACATGTAATCACAAATATGATCTAAACATGACATTAGCAAATGTCCCATGGATGAAATATACATTGAAACATAGATAATTATTTATAATTACTTACCATTATTTGCAATTATAATACCATTAATTAGACATTACCATGTCTAAATGCATTTATGAATTTAAATTATGAAAATGTAATAGATATTTTTATTTCATTTGTCCAAACTAAATTGACTAATATTATGCCATGTGCACTAATCACATTTTGCCATGTGGCCTAATGTTAGCGTTTCAAAAGATATGAATCTTAAAATTCAATTTAAGTAGGTAAATGGGTAGCTAAATATATAGCTAGGTAAGTTTTCTTGTTTTCAAATATTGGGTTTAGACTTTAAAATCAACTAATTTTTATTGATGCATCCTAAATTACTTTTTTTTATAAATGTTATTTATGTGTTTTCAATATTTCAAATGCACCTTCTTATATAGTTTACAATATTGAAATGGAGGACAAAAAATATGGGATAAATTTAATAGTCACAACCTAATCATAAACTAATTTGCAACTAAGTTGTGACTAAAAAACATTATCCCATTTCTTTTGTCTTTTTTTCAATGTTGTAAACTACATAAATAGACGTGGATAATAAATTTTATAGTCTCAAAATAAAATAAAATAAAGTGTTAAAATGACTACTTACCTACTGAATCCTTGCCTACCTACCTACCTAGTTCATAACCTAACCAAATTACCCACTTAACCTATTGACCTACCTTTTTAACCAACCCATCAACCTAATTAACATATACATATATACAATTAACTTATTTAACTTAAGGTACTACCTACCAATTAATACATAACCTAAGTTATTACATATTAATTAACTTATCCTATTAATTAAACCGACCTACTTTGCACCTAAGATAAACATGCATAAATTTCATGCCTAAATTAAGAATGCCACATGGGACCTAGGGTAAGCCATAGATAAACCTTGGCTAAATTATAATTAAGCTAAACCTTGATTAAGCATTGGCTCAATTAAATTTTGGTGAAAATAAATTGATTGGTTGAACTTTAGTTAAATTAAAACTTTGGCAAAACAAAAAAAATGATTAAACCTTGAATAAACTTTTGTAAAATTAAAACTTGGTTAAACCTTGAATAAAATTTGGTAATCTTTTATGAAACAAAAAATTGGCTAAACCTTGATTAATTAAAACTTGGCCAAATCTTTATTAAATTAAATTTTAGTTAAAGCTTGGCTAAAATGTGGCAAAACAAAAATTTGGTTAAATTTTGGAATTTAAAAAAAAAATGATGAAACCTTGGCTAAATTAAAACTTATTTGAATAAAACAAAAAAATTGCAAAACATTGGTAAAAACTTGGTTAAAGTTTGGTTTATATTTGACACCTTTAATTTAGTCGTGATTATACATGCAATACAAGTTCAATATACATGGAACACATTTATTACAATAATAATAACCTTAATATACCCTTAGTACATTTACATAACTTTAATATACCTTATAACTTTAATAGAAGGGCAAGCCCATCCTTGGGTGGTACCACTAGAAACATCACACTTTGATTTTTCTAGACCCATAAACTTTGAAAAATCATAAGAAACACATAAATGGACATTTTCATAAATTTCTTTTTATGAATACATTTATAAGGTTCCATAGATTTTGAAAACCCAATAATACCAAGAATGTTGTGTATTTTGATGTTCTTAATCATTGCATTTTTAAAAAGTTTCAAGAATGTACATTGGTTTTTTTCCTTGAACTTTATTGTTAAGAATACAAATTTCAAACATGTTTTTAAAATTTTCTTATGAATTTCTTTCCTAAGGTAATTTGGAAGTCGTTTTATTTTTAGGTTTTTATTTGGAACTTAATTCATATAATACGATTTAGTTATGAATTTCCAAAGTTGAAGCTGTCAAATTTTTAAGGGGTTTTTTTAATTAAGAATATAAATTTTATAAAAAAATCAATTTTCTAGATTCTCAAATAAACTTTAGGCTGTATATTAAAGCATGCAATTGATAAATATGAAAAACAATTATAGGAGTGAAAATATTTAATGAAAAGGGCCCATAAAAATGATTTGGTTTTTTTTAAATTCCATAACCATTCCTTGAGGTGGTTCCTAATGGTACCACCCAAGGATGGGTTCGCATAGAACCTCTATAATAAATTTTAACAATACCTTAAACCTATTCATAATATATTATTAATAGAGATGAAATATAATTTTAATACACCTTTAAAAATGTACTTTTAATATACTTTAATACAATTATGTCAAATTATTTTCAATTAACTTTCAATTTTTAATGCAATTAATGGGACTTATTACCTATTTGTGATGAAAATGGTCATAAAATTTTGAAATGTAGTTATGTAACTACAATAATAGTTGGAAATGACACATAGTCACTGTAATCATAAAATTGATGGTTGCAGAATATAAGAAAATTACTATTGTAAGTAAGTTAATGAGCTACTTATTTAGGTCTACTAACCTAAACAAATCACTTACCTAACCTAAGTATATTACCTAGTTACTTACTTACCTACCTACAAACTATCCATTCATTACCTAAGTACATACCTATGAGCGTAAACATGCAAAAGTAGGCGAAAAAAACATTTTTCGACATTACAATCCATTATTCTTTTATATGAATGTAATAAAATAAATTCATAACCTCTTCAAGTATCATTATGAAACCATCATGCATTCATTAAACTATAAATAAATTATGTACAAAGTTTCAAAAAGTTTAATGTAAAAGAAAAATGTAAGAAATAGATTTCAAACCAACTAAGTAAAATGTGCCAAAACGTAGTTTTAAGTTAAAAATTTGGCAAAGTATGGCCTTTACTACGCAAAAGTTTAAATTAATTAATACATTTTAATGTGCCACGATATATAATTAAAATCCTATTTGAATTTATTTGAATTTGGACACCTATTTGCATTTATTTTTATTTTTAAAATTCTATTGAAATGAATATTAATAACATAAAAATATATATATTATACTAAAGTTTTAAACATCATCATATTAATCCTCAAACTAAAAAAAAATTCAACATTTTCTATATTAAGATCTACTTTTTGGTTATTTGCACTAAAAGAAACAAGAATCATAAATTAACCTATTTAAATACATGGCCTGCCTACAAACCTACCTAGCACAAGTAGATGGCCTACTTTACTAGTAATGTAAAAATAGTTAGACATGTAATATGTGTCAACCTTAACCTACTTTATTAAACCTACCTTGCCTAGAACCTAACCTCTTGAGGTTGATCAATGTAAAGTGTTTCATTATTAGCATCACAATGTCAATTTTTGTGATATGCACGTAATTCCAATGGTTAATTTGTATTTTACATGTCAATTTTTCTCAATAATGATTTACTTTATTCATTTGAGTATGCATATGATGTAAGTATTTATTATGTAAAATTTACATCACAATTTTTCAATATCACTAAATTTCAATAAAATTACTATGAAAATCCATGGGTTTCAAAATGTAAAAATGTCACAATTTTTTAAAATTATATATATATGATGTGTATTTTCTACTTATGATGTTTGATGTGAAGTAAATATGATTTAAATTTAACCTAAATCCATGCAATTATCATAATGTGATTTTGTGTAAAACTATGGATTATTCTATATTAAACATGAATATTCACATATGTCATTCAAAAACAATGTATGATCCATTTGATTATTTAATTTATTGAATATGTACAAATATTGTTCATATTAACCATAACATGAAATTCATGTGATTTTTATATGAACTTTAAAAAATTGAATTTCGCACAAAAATTTGCACAAACCCATGAAGCCTAGTAATAAATTTGTGATATGAAATTCATGCAATTTTTTATGAACCTGTGAAAATTAAATTTTGCAAAAAAATTGTATAAACCTATAAAACTTAGTAAATTTGTGTTATATAGACTTATAAAATGAAATGAACGGATTATGCACCCCAATAGTAGGTTTTTTGTATGGACTTTAAAATGGTCCATTGATTCATGATTTTTAAGATCCATTTTCATTAGACAATATATCAATAAAATAAAAATTAAACTTTTTTGTTGCATGTCAATTCTAAATTATTTTTAATTAACTTTTTGTTCTTTTGTGTTAGTGTTAAAAAATTGAGTATTTTCTTAAGTCCATATCACTATGGAAAACAATCATTTTATGTTGGGTTTATGCACATGTGTATATAACATTTTTAAAAATCAGGCTTAGGGAAAGATACAACAATCACTTGGATTAAATGTTGTTTAATTATTTAGTCATTCCAAGGTTTAAAACAAATACAAAGAAAATGAACTTTGGGTATTTTTTTTTATCACATAGTGAACCACCTTAGCTTGAATTCACCCCCTACTAGCCTAACCTAACCTCATAATAGGCAACTAACCTATTAAGGTTAGTTAAGATAGGTAGGTTATATCCCTACTTAATCTAAAACCTACCTAGCCTACATTAGCTTAACCTACTTAGCCTATTGTTGAAGGAATTATTAATAATCACTTAGTAATTAGTGTATCAAATAATCTAATGGGTTTTAATTTTGAATTTGAACTACTCAAAGCTATGCATTTTAACTTTAAACCATGATTGGAAGGAGATGCAATTATGTTTAGTCCATATTTTACTCAATTTTAACTAAACTTGAACACATTTACCACAGTGAAAATGATCAACCCCTTAGCAAACAAAGACCATGGCTATGAAAAAATGAATTCATTAATTTTTATTTTTTTATTTTTTTAAACAATTAATAGTTAGGCTAGGTTAGATACCTAAGAACCTGAGGTAAGCAACTAAGAACCTAAATTAGGTTACCTAGGCTAAGGTAAAAACCTAGCCCACCAATTTAGGGCACAAGTGTGAAGGTTTGAACTTTTCACTTCTGTTCACTTTTATGAAGTCTTTAACCATTAAACCATTATTAAAATAATTGAAGTTATTTGTCACCACATGTTATTATGCACATTCTTTTCTTAACCTACCTAAATATCAAGCCTAAGTAACTCTCTTACCTAAGTTATTTTATTACCCTATGTTACATACCTACAAAGCCTATTATGATACTAATAGGCTACCCTAGGTTCTTCTTAACCAAGTGTAGGCTACCATAGGTTAAGTTCCTAAACTAATCCTAAAATATTCTTAAGTTGATGATTGGTCTTAATATGATTGTTACAAAATTGTAGTTTCATGGTATAAATACATGTTAGTGCAAGAAAATATTGTTAAAACAATAGTATTTACAAGTTGTAGATATTCATAGAGGAAAAAATTACAATTTTATACCTTCTTAGTCTAATTTAGGCTATTAAATATATACAACCTATTTATTAGGTAATAATAACATTTCCTTATCTACCCACTAACCAATAAATGAATTTGTAGACTTTGAATTATAATAATAATTTAAATGCCACGTGTCATATAATCATCGATCATGTATAGTTGCAAATATAATTGCAAGAGCAATTTAGTGGGTTTTTAACTTTCATGGAACCCACCAATAATAGATAACACATGTTCAAGTTTTATCAATATTTTCATATAAAAATGTGGTAGTCACAAATTATACTCATATGTACCATTCCAATTTGCATTTGTCATTATAATGTAATCACATATGTGACTATGAACACGTGCAACTATGGTGACAAGTAAAACTATTACAAGCATTATTAGAAAATACATCCTAAACCACTACAACATTCAACAATTCATTGTATGAAAGTATACTAATCAATCTATATCAAATATTATGAAGGAATATCAATGGATGATGTGCCATAATACAAAATTTGTCCCTAATTAATATTCATACGTACACCCAAGTATGCATATGTTACACATAGGTACACAAAGGTCACACATATGTATGCCTAAGTTAATGTAGGTACACATAGGCATGCATACCTACATGCCTAAGTCATATGTACACTAGGTTAGGTGTCACGGGCACGAAAACAACCAAGTTTCTGAGATTTCCTAACTAAAATGAGAACAAGGGTAGGCCTAGTTCCAAATTCAGGTTGTGAAATAAAAAAAACAAAAGAAAAAACACAACACATGGGAAACAAAAATCCAACAAGATTTTATTGCAAAGAATAAACAAAACAAAGCTATGACAAAAAAATGTACCCAAAACTAATGTTGAACAAATTAAAAGCAATGGGGAATTTTTCATTTATTTATACCTATTGGGCACCTAGCTCAAAGAAATTTCTCAAAAATCTTTCAACTTACATGTGACCCATGTTCACCCATGTGTGAATTATGAATGAATTAAAACTCAATTAAAAATAAACAAAAAATTAATTAAAATGAACTGAAAATTAATTAAAAGTGAACTAAAAGTGAATTAAAATTTAATTAAGAATGAACTAAAAGTTAATTAGAAGTAAATCAAGACTTAATTAATAATGAATTAAAAGTTTATCAAAATTTGTTGATAAGTTAATTGAAAGTGAACTAAAACTAAACTAGGAGTTAAGTACAAGTTCATTACAAGTCATGGATGAATATTCAAATGAATGAACTTCGTGGCATTGACATCTTTAACATTAGGGTGTATGTATATAAGTTAGGTTGTATGCACACTGGTACAAAACCATGATTTTTCAAATGGTTCAAATTGATTATCTATCAAATTGAACATCCATCAAATTGAATAAAAATTTATCACTTTAGTCAAAATGGTCAATGGGTTGTATTCAAATGGGGGATATATATAGGCAAATGATACATAAAAAATGACATATTTGGTCATGATGGGCCAAGTATTTTGATAAAGTGGAACATCCCATGTTAATTAATTGGCCAAGTTATTTACTAATTAAGTTAGATGTGTAAATTAAGCCTACTTACCTACCTACCATTTTATAACCTACCTACCATAAAGGTACCTAGCTTAATTCAGGCCAAACATGTGGCAACATAACATTACACCATGTCCATATAGGTACAAACCACTAAGAACCCATTGTATCTAAAGGTGGTTGGGTGGAAAGTGCATGGACTTCTTGCCATGGGATCCCAACCATAGTCCCATCCATTATACTAATGATCAAAACCACTTTAGTGGTTTTCTAGTAGTATATACAAAATTAGGTGGAACATATATTCACCTAGGTCACAATTTTAAATAATGGAATGTAGTCACAAAGTTTTGGACATTAATCACACACTAGTTGCAAACATAAGGTTGAAATAAACAAGATTTTTCTTTACTGTATCACTAAATGTTTTGTTGTTTGTTATGTAATGAATCAAACCAAAAGATGTAAGAAGACATATTATGCCTATATAAGAAAGGTGAAGCAAAAGATGAAATTGTATTGTGAAATTTAACTTTTATTTGGCTTGGACTCCAATTATGCCATGCAATATTTTTGTTTGAACGCCACCATTGTGTGTAAACGTAGAATGTATTTAATCAAAACATACCCAACAATAATTTTTACTTTAATGTATATTAATTATTGTCACAACTATGGAAAAAAAATTCCTTTTTAATACCCACCCATAAACCTACAAAAATGCACTAAATAAAATATAAAAATTCAAATCATACAATTCAAATCACCATTATGATGATCAATTGAAGATAATCATTTATTTCTACCAATGTCTACCAACGTTACTACAAGGTTTTACTAACGTGGGCCTATTCACAAACATGTAATGATTTTACTTCGTTTGATTATAAATTTTCCTACAAAATATGCTAAATGTGCTTGTTTATTACTGTCAAAAAACATATTATTACAATTGTTTGAAAATATGGAAATCTAGAGTTTTTTTCATAATGTAAAGTTATTTTTCTATTATTAATTTCATTTCACATGTGAAATCAAGTCACAATACGGTAGTCTTAAAAAGTAGACAATGTCGAATAAGAAAGTTCATGGCAAGACACCAAACATAATGAAATTTAACTTTAGTACTCCAATTATTTAATATAATTAGTTTTTAAAACCACCATTATGTGTAGGTTGTAGTTTAAATTGTATCCAATTGTCCTATGTGTTATTTGGGAACTATATTTTGTGATAAGGTATTTACAATGATTTGTGTATGCTACTTGTTAATGAAATTAATTACATTATAGTTGTAATATAATCTCATTTAGGTTGTAAGTATGGTCATGTAGATATATTTTTCATTACAAGGTTTCTTATGTATGTTATTAATGTCATTTCACACGTGACATGATGATATCAAAGCATAATAGTTTTAAAATTAAAATGAGGTGGGATGAAAAAATGGTGACTTGTTCCACTTCAACAAAATATATATTGAAGTTCTCAAACTTGAAATACAATTCATTTTGTGACCTAAATGACAATATTTGATATGGGAAGAATAAAATCTTTGCCACAAATAACTTGGGCATTAAAATATAAGCAAATTTTATTCCATTAAGAATAGACATCTTTAAAAATCTTCTAATAATGTATTTTTCAACCTTGAATGTTAATATAATTTTGTCAATTTCATGTCAAGTTTATCAATATTGATGGAATGCACTTTTGTAGTATGTATTGAACATTGCACATCTATAATGTGTGCATGCAAAGTTTGAATTGTACATGATGGTGAGAAATGGTGACATGGCATCAAAATACTTGCAAATTTGTTAAAATGTGTCATAATAGTTTTACATTAATTACATTTTGTAGGCATTATGTCCATGGCCAATTCCATCATAAATTACAACCAAATATTATTGTCAAATCTATTACTTGATAAAATGTACCAAAATCTATTCCAAAATAGTAATTTTAATCACAAAATGTTTTATTAGTTACATAGTAACCTATTTCATTTCAAATCAAAATTGGTTGTAAGTTAGATCATGGATATTTTTGGAAATTGCAATCCAAACATTTCATTCATAATGATGGATATTAGTCACATAAACACCATGATGGAATGGGTTTAGTTTTCCCACCAATTTAATGTGTCACTTGATCCACATGAGCACCATTCCAACATTGACTTAAAATATTTTTCTACTAATTTGGCATGACACCAAAGGTTTTAATTTAGACATGTAGTTGCAATTGAGTTGCAAAATTTTGGTGATGCCAGAGTTTATGTGGCATGCTAACTATGATGCCACATCATGTTCAGGGATTGATGCGATTTGTGTATGCATCTTCCATTCAAAAACATGGGTATTTGTTAATGTTGAATAAAGTTAGAAGTTTTAATTGTAAATGTACTTACAAAACTTGAATTTTAAAACTAGTGATATTTTTGGGCAATATTGCAAAAGGATCTTTTATAATGACAAGGTGACATTTGAAGTTTGTTTTGGCAAACATTTTCCACACCTAATAGTCCAAATAGACAATGCCCATGGTTATAATGAGTTCCATGTATAGGAAGCAACATTGCAATTCAATAGAAAGTTGAAATGTTACCTTATCTATTATGTCTACACTTTTGCAAGTTCTATTCCCACATGGTTCTAGAAAAACAAGATCCATTTGCCCTATTTGCTAATATTTAACATGCACAACCATGTCAATTTAGTATCCACAAATGAAGTGCACATGTTAGGGCAACCAAAATTTGAATAGCCCACATTGCTAGCAAAGCCTCATTCTACAAATAGAATGTAATGTTGTCAAAAATAACAAACACATGATCCTTGAATGTGTTTTAGTTGCATCGATATAACACCATATATCAACCTAGATTAACTGTTTCATGGCCTCAACAAAATTCACAACATAGATGTTTGATGCATTCGCTATTTTGATCCAACCATACAATAATTTAAGCAAGGGCATGAAGTAGCGAAAGTCAAACAAAATTTGAACATTGAGCAATGTGCAAGTGATGTTGGTCCAAGTGGCTATTTCACATGGAAGCCAATCATTTGCCCACATTTACATGACGAGGGGTTTATACTTTGCCCACACCTTATAAACCTAGGAGAAATTAATTCAATTTTTTTTCAAATTATATGAAAAAAATTAAGGTGCACATTATTGAAGAGAATTAAAATTTACTTAAATGTAAGTTGGGTTTTAAAATTTTCATTATGAGAATTTACCTATGATATATTTTAAATATTTTCAATTTTAAATATTATTTATTATTATATAGTTCATAACATATTTAAAAAGCCTTTTATCACATAAAATATACAAAGAGTAATTTCCCTAACTCTTAACAAGAAAGAACATTAACAACCGACAAGTCTTCATGTTACAAAAGATCTTTAATGCCTTCAAATCAAACAATGTAACAAAATTTTCAAGTTCAAAATTTTTCTTGTTAGATTGAGAAAAATACTATTTCACTCTAGTTAACAACTTCTCTATGTTGTAAACTGGTGATTAGGTGCATAAAGTCTTCATTGCGAAGTTGGTCCTATGTGCATCACAATGCATAGGCATAAAAATTCATAACAAAAAACCATATGTGTGATTTGAATGATGATTCCATTACACACATTAGTTAACTTAAACCTTTTCTTAGTTCTAGATGGCTCTTTAACTTTTGGCATGTTTCTTGTTCATCCAAACCATTAGAATTTGAAAAGATTAGGCACAACAAAACTTGGGCCATATTTGTTGTAATAACATGTATTTTCACCTTTTCAATGGTTAGCAAAATGGGTATTCGTTTCCACTTCTCAGAAACATATATGCATGGATTGATTTATCTCTTGTTGTTGATTGTAGACACTCATGAATGGAAATGAACCTATTAGCAAATCTATTTCATTTTTGACCTTGTGTCACACAAGGTCATAATCATCGATCACCCAAACAAATTGTTCTAATGTTTCTTTTTTAAGGTTGTGTAAATATTTTAGAAATGCAAACAAATCCTTCAAGCTTTCCTACTTTGTCATTAACTAACCTTGATTTAACACATGAAAAAAATTGGTTGTTTTGTGCCTATCATTTCCTTCAATGCCCACATACACCTACTAGACCTATTGGAACATTGATTGAGATTGGGAAGCTCAAACTTTTTCGTACGTTTAATGTGACATTAATGTCCAATATCCATTCCAATCATATTAAACATTGCTAGTTACATGTGACTTTTATAGTGCCTATTTGGGGATTGCAATCATAAATACATGATTATATTAAATCAAATATTGATGTAAATTGTGAGAATTAGTCAACATGCAAGACATAATGTAATTTAACTAATTAAATACATGATAGTGTAATCCATATTTAGTTTGAAATTAATTAATTAGGAAATTAAAATTATGGTGAAATTAAATTAAATTATAAAATGTGTGAAAATATAGAAGTGCCTTATTTTAGTTAAAGACATTAAATTGAAATTCCTTAAACATTTAAGAAATTAATATAATCTAGTTCCATTTTAATAATTTAAAGATCACAAAATTAAGTGAAAATATGACTATGAAACTAAAAACATTTCACTTAATTACAACTTTTAGATTTGAATTTATGGCCCAACTCAGAATATTTGAATTTGATTTAATTTTTGACAACTGAAAATTAAAGTTTTAAATAAAAGTGATAAATTAAAATATTAAAAACTAAAATTAATTTATTGTCTTTACAATTTGAAATTAGAGATGTAATTAATGTCATCAATGTTAGACATTAATATTTACCATGCTTGATTGTGCATATTTATAATTAATTGCCATCAAAAGTCCAAAATAATGATAGCCTTGACATAACCTATCATTATCTATTTCAATATGCCCTAATCAAAATTGTTTTTGTAAGCTCCAAAGTGATCATTGTTGGGTATGTAGAGCTTGTTGAACATAATGAATAGGACATTCACATTCAAAATTCAATGAGACAACAAAATATAAATCTTTGTGATTGGGTATGTGAATTAATGCCAACATATTCTTTCTTAATCATAGTATGTACATCTTAGGTAATGGAGGTTGCACTTAATGAGAGTTTTAAAGTCCTCCCAATAACCAACCACTTAACACATTCTTGCAATTATGGGTTGCCCCTAAACCCTAAACCATCTTTGGCCAAAATTCCTTGTGAAAGCTCCATTGTAGGTTCCTGGAATTGGGTTCCTTCAACAACCAAATAGATGACCTATTTTTGATTTATTCAAACTTTGATCTTGAGAAAACTGATGTGGATTCAATGATCAATGGATGACACAATTTTGAATTAAATGAAAATTCTAATTAATGGACCTAAAAAATATCAATTAAAAGCTAGATTCAAAAATGAGATAGACATAAAAATACATAAGATATATAAATGGGAATGGGGTGTTCCCAACTGTATTCCATGTGATTTTTTCATGTTCCCACAAGTGCTCAATAGTTACTTATTATGTTCTCAATTTTCTTCTCAAGTTCTCAATGATTTGGCAATAGGAGCATACTTTGTCTTAATATGTTTCACCCAAAGTCCTCATGTTATGAACTATATAACAACCGGAAAGAGGACTACATTACGAAAATTTTGGGATGGCAAAAGTTTTAAAGCTACCTAATCACAAGAACATAATAACATTGTCACACTTAAGCTCATGATAGATACCAACAACAACAAGGCTTACATCAACTTATGGTTTCCAATTGTTCATGACAATAATGTTTTATTGTGCACTTCTTTGATTTTCTTAATATTCTAGTACCTAGGTTAGTTTGACACTAATTATATCATTTATCAAAATGGAATCCTCAAAATTAATTAATTATTTGACAAACATGTGTCAAAGTGGCCAAGCCATGCAATAATTTTTGTTTCTGTTTTTTTAAAATTTAAAAAAAAAAAAAAAAAAAAAAAACCTTCTCTTTCAATCTTTTGAAAATTTTGAGAATTAGAAAACTTGTCCAGTTCTGGTTTTTTTAAATTTTAGAGATGATGGTTCTTTTTTGGGCTGATTATTTGTCAATGAAAAAAAATGATGATTATGGTATATACAATTTTTTTTTAAGGTAATTTTTTTTTGTCATGTCACATAGTTATTTGTGATGGTTACAAACTACTTCTTTGAATTTGCTAAGTGTTATGAGTAGGAATATTGTGTTAGAATGATTGGGTATTTGTATGTCTTGACATTGAAGTGCATGTAAAACTATTACAAATCAAGATTATATATATTTATAATTTTTTAATGTTCTTTCTCTCCAAATAAAAAACTCATGAAAAAAATTCTTCACCAAACAAATCTCATGTGTACATTTAAAATATTTTGTTTAACAAATTATCATATCCTATGACCTGACAATTATACATTAAGTTCTTTTACAAATCTACATCATTTTTGTAAGTCTCCAAGTTGAAGCCTCAAAATAATTTTCTTAGTTTCCCCACTATTACAAGCTAAAATTTCCATTCTAAAAGCATCCCCAAGGGTGTTTAGTATGTGAAGCTACAAAAATATTTCTGACATTCAAATTTAGTTACTTATTTTTTGCAACCTCACCCATAGAGCATAAAACTGAAATTGAGATTTCAAATAAGTGGGAGACAACTAATAGCAAACCACATGGACCAATCATTGTGATTGGCCAATTAAAAACAGGGAGGAGCAATCAAATCATATTTATTATGCTCTTCTTTGGCAAGTGCACAACTTTATTGCTCCTATTACCAACCTAAGCAAATTGGGCCACACTGAACCAGCACCCGCAAGCGCACCATCCATTGGATGTCCGTTATTATTCAGCTATGGATGAAGTTTAACTGAGTTAATATTTGGTTTCATCTTGGTAACCAATTCTGTAGGAGATTGGGCTCCTACAAAAGCAGCTAGGTCGGGAGATAGGCAACTTCTAGGTAAGTAGGTGGTTTATACATAATTGAGGGCTGTTTTTACTACCTACTTACTAACAACCTGCTTGTTAGTAGGTAGGTTAAAAAAAAGAAAAGTAACTGAGATAACCACCATGGTTAGATAGGAAACTGGAACCCAACAGAAAATTGTTTCCTAATCACTTACCATTCATCCTTCATGGTGCGCTGGTGGGTGCTGATTTACTGTGGCCAGCAATTTGTGCAAATATATTGGGCCAAAACCATTTTCATTAGCCAAACTGGCATGTTTTGTTTTTCTTTCATTCAATTTTTACTGTGCAGGGTCACATGATGAGCACTATTGAGGATGCTCTAACCAACAAAATATACCCAAAACAATCTCACACACCTACATCTTTGTTATGTTGTAGGAAGTTTCACGTGTAAGTTTTGAAAGCTTAGTTTTCTATACTCATCCCTATGTACCCAATGACAGATCATGTGAGTTTTCAAAAGTGAACATGCACAATAAATTGTCTTATGACTCATCTAATGACTCATTCCATGTGAACCAGGCACATTAAATGGCTATATGATTCATTTGCAATGATTCAATTTGATTTAATAAGTCACCCATAAACTATTGGGAACTAACTTTTAGAACTATGACAAATAGGTATCACAAGTATTATTTTTAGTCAATTTGTTATATATTCAAAAACTTGTCATATATTTTATTGATAATCTTGTTATATGCATCAACATCTCTCATTAATATAGATAGGATTTTGAATATTCAAAACACAAAATCCCCATAAAAATTATTTTTTAAGAACCATAAAAAAATTTACAAGAGGATCAAAGTTGTAAGGATATTGGGAGCCTGAGACTGAAAGCCAGTTTTTGTTGTGTCAGGTGGTGGAAACTCGGGTGGTGAATGAAAAAAGGTATTTTGTCATACCAACTTCCAGCCGAGGTGAAAATTTGTTAGTTATTTCATCTCTGTCATGGTAGTTATATAAAGTGTGTGCTAATTTGGTTGGCAGAAGAATAATCTTGAAGTAGCATAAACAAACCTTGTATGGTACCACTAAGGCCCGCTTTACACTAGGAGTCAAGGCTGAAAGAGAAAAAAAAAACTTTTCAATCTGCCCCAATCTACTAATAAATGCTGAACTTGCCTTGTATTGGCCCCAAGGCTCAAAAAAGGATACCATCAAATTTGGGAGGCCAATTTGTAACCCCTGGGGCCAATGTTCCAGCATTTATTAATATCCTGACGTTAATGTGCTAGGATTTATTAGTAACTTGGGGCCAATTTGCAACTCAAAAATGCTCAAAGTTGGCCCCAAGTTTTTTGGGCCCTTACTCCTAATGTAAAGCGGGCCTAAGCATTTTCTAAAGCAAACCATTAAAGTAAACAATTCATTGAATCATGTGATAATATTATAAAGTTCCACAATCCACAAAAATAAGACCCCACCCAAAATAGTGTAAATTCAAGGTGGTTATGGGTGTACAATAGGCCTCCAAGACAAGACAAAAAGGAAACTATTATTAGCCTGAGAAAACTAATCCTAGCCCACAGTCAAATATATCTGAGAACAACTAAGATTTAATTAATGGTTTTGGAGCCCACAGGCCCACTTACAACAAGAAAACAATGGGACAAAAATAGAGTGACTTAAGGTGCATTCACACCTAATGTTAAGTCAGTGTTAAGTGAAAATCGAGGTGGCATCTTAGGTGGCACACAATGTTAAAATGGGTGATTGTTTAAAGATGAAATGAATGTTAACTTAACATAAAATGTTCTTCGTATATAAGTTTATGTCCTAAATGACTAGCTTGGTGTTTATGGACATAATGTTATAGTCATTAACACCAAGTGTGAATGCACATTTAGTATTTAAAATTTTGCAAAAGAAATTTTCATTATTTTAAGTAACACAAGACAGAATCTTGAGTTTTTTTTTTTGGAATGCTATAGTTGAATTGGATATATTGGATTTTTTTAAAAAATAAAATTAGAAATAGGGATGTAATTTGATGTCAATAGCCTATTATTTATTTAATTATTTAATGATTAATTTTGGTAATTTATTAGATGATGGGGTTTTATAATTTAATAATTTTTTAATTGAAACATAAAAATTCAATAGTAAGGTCTTTGTATAAATTAATGTGCATGATTCAATATTAGTGATTCTAAAAAAAAATCTTTACACAAATTAATATGAACCACACAATATTCGTAATTCTCAAAAAAATAAAATTACATAATTAATGTGCATGACAGAATATTGGTGATACCTAAAAACAATCTTTGCACAAATTAATGAGTATGATTCAATATTAATGATTCTCAAAAAAAATCTTTACATAAATTAATATGCACCACACAATATTCATAATTCTCAAAAAAAAATAATAATAATTAATGCGCATGACACAATATTGATGATAGCTAATTTTTTTTTTGCACAAATTAATGTGTATGACTTGATATTAATAATTTTCAAGAAAAACCTTTACATAAATTAACATGGATGATTTATTATTAATGATTTCTAAAAAAAACTTTGCGCAAATTAATGTGCATAACTGAACATTGGTAATTCTAATAAAACTCTTTTCACAAATTAAAGTGCATGATGTAATATTAATGATTTCTAAAAAATATATTTGCACAATTGACATGCATGACTCAATATTGATGATTCTAAAAAAACTCTTTGCACAAATAATGTGCATGACTCAATATTGGTTATTTTAAGAAATTTTTTTGCACAAATTCAAGTGCATGACGTAATATTGGTGATTTCTAAAAAACTCTTTGCACAAATTAAGGTGCATGACTCAATATTGGTGATTCCCAAAAAAAAAATCTTTGAACAAATTAATGTGCATGACTCAATATTGGCAATTCTCAAGAAAAATCATTGCACAAATTATATGCATTTAAAATTTTAATTTTTAAAAAAAATTAATTTCTTTTTGTTTGTACACAAATAAATTTTTGAGATTAAACACCTTCATTTGATAAGAACAAATTGTTATAAATATATATAATATTATAAAATAAGCTTGTGAAAAAAATTGAAAAATTAATGTTTAAAAGTTTTGCCATAATTTGCGAATGTATAAAGTACATAGTAAAAAAAATCTGTGCCATAATAATTATACATTAAAAAAAGTAGAACAAGAACATGAATTTTTATAATTATATAATAAAAATAATAATTTTGATCCTATGTTTGTTTGTATTTCACATAAACACCTTAAATCACATGTTGTAAAACACGATATCATGAATTTAAACATAGGTGGATGATGGGATGTAGGAAGAAGAAGGTTCCTACTCATACTCCTAAAGATTGAAAAGGATCTTATGCATTATTCCTATGCCTACAGCTTAAATGTGAGGGACCTTACATCTACGTGTAGGCATAAATTTCCTCCCAAAAATTAAAAAGTAGTTAGAAGAACTACTCTACCTACACATAGCAATCTACATAAGCTGAAGTGATAGGTTGAGTCCTAGGGGAAGCAACAATAAGGAGCCTATGTTAGGTGGAACCATATGATTTTGGTAATGTTGTCCATTGAAGACCTTATATTGCATGAAACTTTGTGGTTATTTTGCTTTTGTAATAAAAAATTGTGATACCATATTCATTCGGTATGACTCATTTTTGATAATAAATTTTAAAAAATGCCTTACACATCATAATGAGCATTGCCACAACACAAGCGAAATAATGGGAAAGGCTTTATGTTCATGATAAATATCACATGGCACCTTCTATTGCGTAAAGCCCATGAGAGAGGGGCCTTCCAAAATGCAAGGCCAGCTACCGCCTCATCCTAGGCCCTTTAGTTTGAGAAGAACCCAACCTTGGGGGCTGAACACTAGGACGGCTAGTCGCACAGAAATAAGAAAAGAGGGCAGAAGTGTCCTCTGACTGCGTTGAAGAGGAATTTTTGAATTCAGATGGGATAAAATTTAAACGATCCTATGCTCAGACAAAAGAAAAGGGGGAATTACACTTGGGCGATAGATAAAGGCAGGCGGGGGGGGGGGGGGGGGCCCCTGGCGGGGGAAGAGGGGGGGAAAAGAGAAAGGGTGGGGGGGGGGGGGGGGGAGTGCCCTAGTCAGGGAAGAAGGCGGGGAAAGAAACGGCTGACTTAATGAGATGAGTAAAGGAAAGTTTTGTTGTGAAGCAGGGTTCAGTAGGCTCTGTCTGTTTGTTACGATTGAGTGGCAGCGCGGCGTCCGAGACGTTTTGTGACATTTTACGCTGCTCACGCTGCTAGCCTACGACTTGCACTGCCCTTTATTTGTGGCTTCTCCTGCGGCGGCCTCTCATGGCTTTCTGAGTACGCCATTGCCACCTCGGACTTACTTATGTCTGGATCCATCTCTTTCGAGTGCGTTCCGAATGCCCCGCAGTTTCTTCTGTGTGGTACGATCTCCCCTTCTTGTTCTTGTTACTTTTTATTCTTCGTCTGTGACCAAGGAAGGACGGAAGGAATGAATGTGGACGCACATTGTGTTGTGCTTCTTTTCTGCCTCGTGAAGCTGTGTTAAGTGTGTTTGTCTTGCCTTCATGTGTGAGGGATCACGCAAATTTTAAGGAGATTTTCGACGGTGGACTTTTGTCTAGTTTCGGGCTTTCTTTTGGAGTCCTGTGCTCTCTAGATGCTTTTTTTTGGCAATGCGCTTTGCTTTCTAGTTTAGGGATCCTGGCTGTGTGGAGACTGCAATGTAGGCGTTCTTCTCTAGGAAGCTTTGGAGGCTGATTTTTTTGGTTTAGGTAAGGCTAAGTTCATGCTTGTTTACTCTCAGTGGTTTTGTTTGAAGATAGTTTGAGGTTTATTCGCCTCCTATCGCTTTTTCTCTCTCCTTCTGTCGTCGTCTCGATTTACATGCAGTATAGCTGAATGATAAATATTTGGATCATGCTGAGATTACGGTAGCACAGACCTCGATTTTTTAAATCGACTATTTATTCTCTTGCATTACTGTTCTGTCACTTCCCGTGCGGAGCTTTCCGGCTGGCTAGCTAGCTAGCTATATGCACAATTCTTTACAAGTTGTTTGCCTGTGACAAGCATTGCCAAATTTGCTGGATGAGGGTTTCTCCTGTGGCAGCTCTGTTTAGAATATGTCATTTGATTTCCATCTTTTACATTCTCGCTTCAATGCAGGTTTCCTGCCGATGTTAGCAGCCTGAGAGATGTGCAACCTGGAATAGCAGCAGCCAATGAGGTAGCATCCAACTGATGACTGATTATCTGGGATTTTAGGAGTGTTTTGTGTGTGTTTTTTGTTCACAAGAACCTACATTGTCTTTCGTCTTGGTTCTCAGAGGACTGCACTATATGACATGTGCTTTTCTTGCATGTTTTGTTTGGAATCTGCTCTGAATCCTAGTCTATTCCTTGCCTTGTAATGGTTGCTCATGAGAGCAAATGTTCGGTTTCTGTTGAATTGTTCGCACTGAAATAATTGGCATCTGTACTATGATTTTTCATATATCTGTGGCGTATTTTGCAGTGCTTCCTCGCTTGACAACATGGAGCATGTCTTTGAGGTAGGCAAGGAGGTTGAGGCAAGGTTCAATGAAATTGGCTATCGTGGAGCTTGGTTTCGCTGCAAGGTATATTCTATGAGCTCAAGCCTCTGTTTTTTAGACCATCGTCTGGAAAGTTTGTCTCTACTTCACCAATGTGCCATTCTAAGTCATTTCAAGTCATCATTTGTGTGTAATATGTGACAGATATTAGAATCCAGAAGATCGGGAGAGGAGTGGGAGTACCTTCTGTACTACCTGGACTTCACTGAAGAGAGTAAGTATATGGCATGCAGCTTATTGGCCTTCCTTTGCATTTGCAGGTTTTGTAGTCAAGGAAAGAGATGTGACCCCAATGTATTTAATTGTAGTGAAATGCGAGGCACCTACAGTATAGGGCGGGTGCTCAGTCATTCTAGCTCCAATAAGCATCAAAGCTTTAGTGTATACAGTACAGTGGTGTTCTTTGGTGTCATGCTGTTTGGGGAGTAGTAGTCATGTTGTTGGTGGAGAAGACTCTCTGAGAACATTTTTATGTGTTTGCAGATTGTACTTGGACATGTGCCTGTGAACCAGATCCAGTTTCTGGACTTGCTAATAAGAAGAATATCACATGGATGATTCGCCCTCCAATGCCTCTGACACTAGACGAGATTGAGTACCAGCAATGGAAGGAGCCTGGGCTTGTGGTCGTTTTCAACAAGGATTACAGGGTCGGTGACATGGTTGATTGGTGGCATGATTCCTGTTTCTGGACTGGTCGGATTCTGAGCATGAATGCAGCTAACAACAAAGTTCAGGTGAGAGAACTAACAACTGCTACTTGAGATGATGTTTTTTATAATGGCCTGGAATTCTGTGATCTCTATTCTTGAATCAATGCTGAATACCACACATTTTGACGAAGCACACCTATCATTATCATGAACAGCTGCGAGTTACATATCTTATAAACCAGGTGGGAGGTGAATCAAATGGACGTTGTCTCTAATGGTTTGGAGTGCTGTGTGGGGCTGTGCAGATAACCTTGCTAAATCCACCACAAGGGGAAGGAAAGAGATATTGGGCACATCCAAAGGATCTTCGCCCAGCCTTAGAGTGGACTATGGAATCTGACTGGATAGCAGTGAAGCCTCTTTTGGCAGAGGATGTAATCAATCCTGATGCCTTGCATTCTTGGTCCATGATTCTTTGTACTTTTATTTTCTAATGTCTTCTGAAAAATTCATTCCATAGAGGTACTTGTTGTGTGCTGACACATTTGAGCTGGACTTGTTTGTTTGTCAGGTTCACAGACGTAGATCAGTAAACCCTCGGTGTGGTCAGCCACGTGTGCAGTTGATGGATAAATCCTCAGGAGCTTCACTAATTGTTGCAGAGTCAGCTGCACATCCTCAAGGTACTTGCACTTTTAGAGCTATGAATTGGCAGGCATTAAGGGTATCTTTGCATTGGTCACTATTTATTCTGGCTTTCTCATATTTTGTGCTGGGTGATCTGGCCACAATCCTGAAGAAATCACATATTCTTACTATGATTTGATCTGTGTCTAGATTCTGTGATAGAGGATGTAAGCCTGCAAAGTCAGAGGTGTGATCAACCAGCCCAAGGACTCACCACTGAAGGTTCTGTTATAGGGGAAGCTAGCAGGGAGAGGGGTAGCTGCAATGGACCCACTGGAGAACTGAACATAGCTGTTGAGCCAGCAAAACAGTCCATACATGCTATACAACCAATTGCAAAAAGGAGGTACAGAGGCAAGAAAAAAAGAGAGACCACAGGAGAACTGAACATATCTGCTGAGTCAGTAACAAAATATATGGATGCTATACAGCCAAGGGCAAAAAGGAGGTACAGAGTCAAGAAAAGAAAAGAGACCACAGGAATAACTACTGGGAATGCCCCAAAGGAAAAAATCCAGAGAAAAAGGAAACGAGCAGTTTGCGAGGATAACACAGTTTGTGGAAAGAAACAAATGTGCAGGACATGGACCCCTAATCTCAGAGAGCAGAATGGAAAGTCTTCTGAGGACCCTGAGATAAGGCAAAATTTGGAGCAAGCTAATGAGCTCATTGCATTAAACACAAAAATTTTCAGTGCCCCATCAACCCCACAACATGAGGAGGTACGGGACACAGGGAAAATCTGGGAAAGCGATGGGCATCCTCAATCAGGAGACACCAGCATGGTATCCGATGAGGAGAAGATAATCCCAGAAAACAGTGGAGAAGCAGATCCTGTTCAGAACATTCTAGTTGAGGTACGGCTATTAGCTCTGGTTGTATTTGATGTTGTCTCTAATTCTCTGTAGAACAGTGATGGTAAAGTTCACCAGACAAAATGTTGTCTGATGATTATTTATTCTGCTCATGTGGCAGTCCAGTGAAGCTCATGATGAGAAGGTTGCACTGGAAGGTAAAGAGAGCAATTTTACAGTTTCATCAGGCTCACCAAGGGAGCAAGATTGTCAACACCAAGAGGGACACATGTGCAATGAGGGGGCTGATGTTCTGGATCTGTGCAAGGATGTGAAAGCAGAAGAGAGCAGCATAAGTACCACCTTGGAGGTGGGCGAATTGGTCTAATTGATAACTTCTCAGTACAGTTAGAGCCTTGCCCACCTTGTGAAAAGTGTGTTCTCAGGGAATTCAAATATTTGCACTGCAGGATGGAAAGGAAAGACCAGTACAAGTCATGGTTGTGTCTGAAGGAGAGCAAGCACAAGTTGCTGATGAGAAGACCAATTTGACCAGTAAGTGCCATCATGAAGCTTAACTGTGATTAGAAGTGGAATATACAGTTTTAAGCATCACATTACACATGTCAGTTTACTGGTCCAAAGCACATACTGAAGTGTTGGTTGTGAGGAGATTTTAAAGTAGTCCTGGACTCTGATCTTGATCACTATTATTTATTGTAAGAGAACCATGAGCCTTGTTATGTTATTGCAGTAACACTCAGTGAAGGACTAGTGGAAGCAGGTGCAGCTGCAATCAGAAAGTTCTCTTTGATCGACTTCCCTGAGGAGCTTTATGACTTGGAGCGACTGTCAGTGCGAGTCCAATCCATGAGAAAAATTTTGAGACGAAAATTTGGGGGAAAACAGAAGGACCTTATATGGAGAGTAGAAGGGGCTACACAGAAGTACGAAAGCACTGGTGCAAAGTCTTGTGAAGCTGTTGGAGTTCGAGATCAAGAGAGCCCTATAGATTTAGCTCCTGTGCAGCTCGGTCATGCAGTCCAATCAAGTGATCAAGAGCATACTGCAGACTTGGCTTTTGTAAAACCAGCATCTGAAATTGAGTGTCACATGATGAACTCCAACAAGATCATCCAAGGACAGTCAAAGGGAGAGTCCATTCAAGAAGCAGAATTGGAGTTGTTGGAACTGCTATCCTGTCAACCCAATGCCTCTGAAGCCACTGCACAAAAGCAGGAGAATTCTGACACAGGGGGACATCTGAAGCAGCAGAGGCAAACTGAAATTGATATTACTGACTTGGATATGGGTGCTGATGCATCTAGAGATGGTAAGAGCCTTCTGTCTTGGAATTGCACAATATGATTAAGAAGTTGGATTGATAACCTTAATGGTGAACTGAACCTATATGTCATAGATTCTATTTGTTTTGTACCAGCAGCAGCTTAATTGCATTTTTGTGAACAGAGATGAAGTCAACTGAAAAAGAATTGTGACATTCTCATGTACTGCTTGCATACATGGACAGGATTTGGGGAACTCAAAGCCGAATTTGGAGAACCTGTGGCCAGTGCAGGAGAGCAAAGCAAGGGAGACAGTTTGCAATGTCCTGGCATCAAATTGCAGCCAAATGGTGTTGGGTCTGTGAAAGCATACTCACAGGAAGAAGCTGTGTCAATAGGCAATTATGCCTCCTTAGCAGAAGCTGGTTTCGCATATGAGAGTGCAGCTGGACGTCCACCTTTCCCTATAGCAGGAACAGATGCCTCTTCAGGACCAGTCACAAACTTGGATCCCTCCAGGTGTGTCTGGTTTTTCTATCTATACTGCTTGTTCTTCTACTCCTCATCAATGTCTGACTTCCTGCTCTATCTTGTTCTTGATTTGGGGAGCACCCAGCCGGTGTAGACAAACTGAGGGGTTTTAGGGTATGATGAGCTGTTGTCTGCAGGGAACAACAGAAGCATGTTAGATCTCTGAAAATAGGGAGAAGTGACAGAAGCTCATGTTTGAACTGGGGTGAGGCCAGTACTAGGAGTACTGAGAATCTTTGCTAGTATCTGATGATTTGTGATGTGTGAGCCTTAGCTTGAAGATCTGCAAAATGGTTTGATAACATACGAGCATTCATATCATACATAAGGAATGTGTCTAAGAGGAGTTTTATGTTTTGGGATATCAGTCTAACAGGATATACCCTGTGCAAGAAGGAAAATGTCTATACTGCAAAGGGAATCAATCTAGAATATATGATGTTATATAGGAATTGGAAAAAAATTATGTTCACAACATAGAATTGGATACTAGCAGCACTTCTTCAGGAGCTAATTTGCCTGCAAATTAATAAGTGGAATTGTAGTGTTCCTTTGATGTTTTCTGTTTCTGTATTCCCTTGTCCATTTATACTAAGAGCTTGGCTCCAGACATTGAAAAATCCTTTTCCTTCACCTACTTGTTGAATTGCACCAGCACCAGGTATGAAGATAGACAAGCAAAATTCAGGGCTGTAATTGAGATTAAGTGTAGCTCTGTTGGTCAAGAAAAAATTAAGCTTAACTATAGCCCACATGGGGTTTAATGTTTGCCTGATTATTATGTCTGCAGGAGAAAGGATCCAAAGCACAAAGAGACTATTGGTCTGTGTCCTACCACAGCACAATTTGGTCTTGATGCTGCAAACTCAAGTATTGATGTCACCATAGTCTTAGAACCTTCACCAATTGCACAGGGAACTCACACTGGTCCAGAGGGAAGTTCACATCTGAGATGCAATGAAACAGCTGAGAGGCAGACAGCTGTTTGGACTGTAGAAAAAGAAAGCTTAGTCTCCGTGGCCAATAGGACTGGTAAGCCTCAACCAGATGAATCTGGTTTGATATTTGCTTGTTCAAATAGTGAGAGCGTTGCTGATGCCACAAAACCTGTAGTATCACACATGTCTAGTGAATGTGATGCAGTGCTGAAAGATGTCAGTGCCTCTAATGCAACCGGACTGGAAACTCCTCCCTCCTTAGACCTTATCAAGATACGAACTTTTCTTGATTCCATCAAAATGACAGGCTTTGCAACCATGAAAGAAACAGAGGCTGCATACCAGGCACGCAGAACCTTGCTCCAAACTATATTTTGCACCATTGATGACAGTGGAGCAAGTATGGACAGCATTGCTGGTGCTGATATGCTTGTTTTTTTCTCATCATCAGTATCATATATTGATAGTGACACCAATGGTAGTAAGGTTATCCTGCGATCTCGTTCTGGGCAAAGGACAAGCAAGTATGAGTCAATTCCTATTGGCCTCTATAAGACTCTAGAAGAGGCAGAGGCAGCATGCAGAGCCATCTCACACTGCAGAAGGGAACTGAAGAAGTTTGCTTCCCTCAGTGGATTGCTCCAGGTATTGTTTTGAATGTCCATTTTTTTTGTATACTCATGTTGGAGCATGTCTGCTAATCCACCTCTATCCAAAAACATCCTGACCTGGTTTCTGGGCTTTTAATGTTGCAGGTGGTCAATCTGCCACAGATTGCAGGGCCTGCATCAATTCTGAAGCTGGAGGCTGTTTCACAAGTCTGGAGACCTTGTACTTCAGATTCTACACTCCCTCCTGCTACAATAAACCATGGACAGTGCAGCATCCAAGCTAAAGCTCAGCCTTCTAGAGCAACAATTACACAAGCCAGCATGCACTCTCCAGGAAATGCAAAGGCCGGCATGGGAAACAGGCCTTGTCTTACTACATCAACTGTCCAAACCAGCAGGCAAACTGAAGCTTTTGATGTGGTACTAACAGATACACATGCCAGCCTCCAAGCTAAAGCTTCTTGTCAAGTACAAGTCTGCAAGCAGGCCAGCACACATGAGATTGCTCCTTGTACAACTCCATTAAATATACAGGTCTGTGTGCCAGGTGGCACCCCTTTTGTTCCAGGCAATGTGCGATTTGAACCTCCTCCAGCAACTCTAGGAGCTGTAATTACCATAAACAATGAAAGAGAGTGTGGCACACTACCTCTGCCTCAGCCATTCCACAACCAGTCAACATTTCTTCCTGCCAACAATGTCAACACCTATGTCTGTTGTAAGGTGAGGTATCCCCAAAAGTTGGCCTCTGTTTATCTTTCATTCTTCATTTTTTCCTTTTCTTTCTAGACAAAGCCAATTCTCTATGCCAGCAGGTTTCTTGTCTGAAAGAAATATTAACTGATCTTGTTTTCTAGTGTTCTACTGAGTGGGGAGGTTGATAGTAAGACTGCTCAGGTTTAATATTGGCAAGTAATTCATGGTACACTTTGAGAGATGATAAGGTGTTCCATTGTGCGGCTTATGATTTCTGGTAATTCATCATGATATTTCCTTTTCTGAGTTGAGATCAGGGGTCATTATCACCACCTTGTTGGCAAGTCATGACTAAGTACTAATACTGTCTTGTGCACCTATCTTCACAAGGCCTTGCAGCTTATGGAGTCAGTAGGTAGGTCAGCTATTTCCAGTTTCTGAGGATTTATCTAGCATAGCCTTTGGACTTGGCTTTCTGAAAGGCCAATATCTAGTTTTTAAGTACATTGTTTCACAGCCTCTTCATCTGTTGTCTCTTGTGAATGTGTGTAATCTTGTGTCTCCTATCTGTGGTTTGTGAGAATTCTGTTTTGGCCTATTTGGATGCTTCTTGACATTCCAAATTATGTGCTACAGACCGCAGTTTGGCCTCTAGACCAAATACTTGTTAGGAGACTGCAGTGCAAGCTCTGCAATTGTACAATGCACACTGCATGTGCAATTCGCTCTGGTCAGCTGAGGCTGATGCAATTCACTCGGAATGGTAAGTTTTTAATCCTCTATACCTTCCATTTATTTTTATTTTTTGCTAGTAAGTTTGTGGTTCAAGGATATGGATTGTGTGTGAAGATTATATATTGATGGTATCTCTTTACCTTGTGTTCCTCATTTTTCTGCTGATAGAGGAGGACTGATATTTCATACTGGAACTTGTTTCTTCTTACTATTTGTGAACTGTCTTGTTCCCATGCTCCTCTTCATCCTCCTGTTTTCCAAGAGTGGCTGCTTACAGTCAATTGCACATGTATTGCAGGTCAAGTACTAGAGCATGTTCTGTACAGGTGCTTGTGCAATTATGACTCAGAAGTGTTGTTCAAATTACTTGCTGTCATTTGGCACATCACAACAGTCATTGCAAAACAACAGAACAGGAACAGGGTGAGGTCTGCAGCAGGTGTGTGGTCTGGAAGTGTATCATCAGTACAGGCAATGCTAGAGCTGGGCTACCTGATGGAGACACTCTCAAGGTTGGAGCTCAGTTTGAAGGGTGCATCAAGAAATCTTTTCAAGCTCCACAGGATGGTGTCTGCAATGATCAATTACACCAAAGTGGCTCCTGATTCAGTTGACTACCAACGGTTTGTTGACTGGATAGCATATCATACAAAACTGGCAGCAGGTATGTGTAACTTTTTATGATAGGTTTTCTGTGGATAGCAAGACCTGTGCTAAATGCTTGGTGACAAAACACCTCTGCATGTGGATTTTTGATGTAGTATCCCATAGATGACTCCATTAGTTCAGTGATTGCAGATGCTGTAAGAACATTCCGGTGATGTTTGGTGGTGTGAGCAACTATGACAAGACTCATGTAGTTGTGGGTTGTCAGGTGCAGCAAGGGCTTGAGTGTACAGTAGAGGACTCTACCATCTGTGACTCACATGAGAAGACTAGTGTAACAAGCAGTGATACTGAGTCTAGGTCATTCTTTTGAAGGAAAGAAGTGCTAGCACCAATTTGTGTGTTGATGGGATCCTAGGAATACGAATATGCTAGACCTAATGCCTTTTAGAATTGAAAGAACCACCGAAAAATCTGCAAGATTTTTTCTACTTGCTCATTGTCCTGATATGGGAGTCTGTACAGTAATGACATCAACTCAACATACATGCCGATTTGGAACATAGCAAAATTGAACTTCTGTGGGGAATGATTTGGTGTGTAGGGTGTGTGTTGAACCCATGCATGGTTGTTTCTTGTCAAAATCATGCACTTGTCTCCATTTTGGTCTTGACCCAGGTTAAAATGAAATGGAGTTGACCCACACAAGCTGGTTGCAGCTTGGATGAAGATGATGTGACTTGTGTGCAAGCCAACATCATGACTGAATCTTTCCTGTTGCTATTGGAAACTCTGGACCCAGATTTGGCTCTATGGTTGCCTGGAATTGTGTGCAGATCATTGTAAGCTTATATGCACACTTTTGGAAGCTGTTGAAATCAGTGGGTATGCATTGAAGCTCATTACTGCAATTTGTGATGAAGTTGATGCTTGCACCCATTGTGAATAACCTTGTAAGGTTATGATCATACTCATCCTCATGTCACCTCTTGAATTGATGTTGAGATGTCTCTCAATTCTTGCAAAGGTGAATAGCATAGTTGATTTCAACAAGATAGTGTCTGACAGTGTATTGGTGCATTTGAGTTGGTGCTTTCACAATTCTGTGTCTACACAAATCTTATGTAAACACACTATCATGAAGCCACCAACTAACATGCACAGGTCACAGCTTTGATGGATGTGATAATGTGTGGTTTTATCTGGTAAGTATCACTTGGGGAGTAGTATACGCAGGGTAATGACATGGAAGGAATAGAACCCAAAGGACAGGAAAAAAGCTCTGGATTAATCCAAAGTTATGTAGGGTCAATTTCAAATTCCAAAATTCTATAATTAAGTATTATTGTTACTAAAGTGTGTTGTGGAGAAGTAGATGGAAAGGAAAAAGGGAAGTTAATGTGTATATTTGCTTTATTCCAATTTGAAATGATTCATTAGAGCTCTTTTTGGTAGGATAACTTTACATTCCATAAGTTGTAAACTGAACAATTTCAATTTCAAATTTGTTTAGTCCATTATCAGTTAAAGAGGCATAGAAAGGTGTTTTTGAATTTGTGTTCTCTAAAATATTTTTTTCCATTATTGTGTTCGTTAGAAAAATCTTCATTTATATCAACATTATTTCAACTTGTCACATCATTGATATATATGTGTGTCTTGTTTAATTAGGCTTCATGTGAATATGTTGACATTGCTCAAGAGATTGTCAACCAAGGAACATATGTCAATGCAAAAGGTGAGAATGTGAAAATGCTTTTTATATTTAGCATGGGAGAATGATCATGATGGAGTTATTTTGATATTATTTTGTTTGTTCTTTTCTTTCTATCATAAATGATAAATTTCATAGATCTGTCTTAATTGTTTGTAATTATGTGAATATTATGTTCGAGTTACATGCACAAAGGGCAAGAGGGAACAAATGTGAAAGCATGTTGCAAATTCGATAATGATGCAATGAAAGTGTGCTCCAAACACAAAACAAGAATGAAAGTTGTGCATAAAATTTAAAATATTAAGACTATATAAAATTGTTGTTTTTATTGGAGCATGTTTTGTTATGTTTAAATATGCACATTTATTTTTTCATTGTGTTTGCACTCATTTAAGATGTTATACAAAAAGTGATGTTCACTTCATTATGTGTACATTATGTGAAAAGAAACAATTGAAAAAATTAATGCATCATATATATATATATATCCTCAATTTTTAATTATGTAATTAATTAAATTTTTTAGCTAAAACATATTTTGATAATTTGATTAAATTTTATGTGTCACATCATTACTTCATAACACAAGCCATATGGTGTCAATCCATTTATACCTTTACAAGCATGTTTTAAATGACATGGGTATTCATTTTTAAAAGAGACAAAAAAATACAAAACATTAACAACCTACATATTTGTCAAATTATTTAACCAAGATGAAGCAAAAGATAGAACAATTTGAATATGTAGTTGTTAAGCACTACGAAATTAACATCCCCAACACTATCAAAATTAATAGTAGGTTGAATGCGATGTGAGCCCCAACATTAATCTCCTAGTTGCAATGCATTATGTTCAACCAAATTACAACCTTCTTTGAATCATGCACTAACCCAATCAAGATGTCTATGTCCTAGTATTGAAGCCTAACACAAAACAAGTATATTTGGTGCATTGTGGACACCACCCAATCTCCTACTATAACCTACAAAAATGGTGATGTAAAATAACCCATATGCCATCCTCTAAAGCAATGGTCACAAACCAATATGCTTGCTACACCTTGTGATTTTCCACATAACATGCATTGCAAACCTATTGGGACTATAGCCAATGATTGGATGCACTTTGCCATTCACATGTGGAAGGTGGCATGGTGCACAATTCCACACATGGTTTTTCCATGTTTAACCATTTCAACCTTATAACAACAAAATTGTAAAAGGTAAAATCTTTTTCACATGTAAAATAACACAAATGGCTATCACATCCAATGTGCTAGGTGACATCTATTACAAATAAACATAATCTTTAGGTTCAAACCTTTGAACCTAAGGTTGATGCCCACCTCCACAGATGGTGGCATATCAAAAGGTATTTTGGTGTTGTGCAATGGTCAAGTTTTCCATTGCCATGGGCATGCCTCTTTTGAACAAGACTTCATGTAGTGGATCATAAACTTGAACCCACACATCGGGATCATCAAGGACTAAGCACATTGGCCACATCCCTACAAATGGACGTTGATTGGTGTTCACACCCACAAAGCAAAAGGGAATGACGCAAAGGACACTTGCTTACTAAATTGGTATCCCATGGCCAACCATGGCAACTATATCCCAATCAAACATATGCCATTCCTATAATTCATATTTTTGTAAAACTTTTTCCATTGTTTATACCATTTTTTTAATTAATCCATCAAGCTCATGATGATCATGAGAAGAAATCCTATGGTCAATCAAAGTTTGTTCACACAATTTCATAAAATTCTCCTATGAACATTTTTGTTGGAGCATTAAATCTATTTGAAACTCAAACCAAAAATGCATAAGCAACATTTTCATTATTTTTTCCATGGAATGGAACCAACTCAATCCACTTGGAAAGATGTTTAATCATAACCAACACATATCAGTTGTGACAAATAATTAGGTCCAATGGCCCAACAAAATCTAACCTCTAATGATACCCAAGCCCCATGATTAGTAGAAGTTATAAATGTGAAATGGGTGCATTACATGATGCATAAACCTAATCACACACCATGCACCATGAAACAAATTGTTGAACCTCCAATTACATGCCTCTCGATCAACATTTGAAGCAATGATAGGTCTAACATACCCCAAAATGACCGAACTCTTCATGGGCATGGCTCACAATGATTTCTTGCAATTATAAACATGGTACCACATGTACATGCCCATCTAGCCCATGTATCTTGAAAAGGTGTTGTCTTTCCTAATGATATATTTTGGCCCTTCAAAGACCCAATCATTTTCCTTCAATGTTAATCCAACATCCAAGTCCCCATTTTATAAGTAGGTCAATAGTCGAGCATCTCCAAAAATGTCCACATGTCTAGTGTTATCAAATTCTACCTTTGAATTCTTATAAATGCTTGAAGATCCATTTGAGCTTGACATGATACCTATTGCAAACCATTTGCCAAAATGCAAAGGAGTGAACAACATGCCAACTAAGCACTATTTCCAAATCTATTTCCTCATGCCAACGTGCTTAATGGTATCCAACTCACTAGAACTTAGGCTTCTAATCAACCCATTTGCATCCTTGTTGAATGCTCCAATCTAATGTTTAATATCAAGATCATACTATTGAAAAATGAAAACATGTCTTGTTAACTTCCAAGTGAGTTAGTCAAACTCCATGAGTCATTTCAATGGTTGGTGATTAGTCACCAATGTGAATGTGCTACGAAAAAAATAACACTAAAATGTGGCCATGAACCCAACAACTACCAAACATTCTCCTTCATATAAATTGCATTTGGCCTTTGTTTGGTTGTTGGACTAATTAATTGCATAAGTCACCAAAAACTTTTGGTTTTCTTCATCAAATTGTGTAAGGATTGTTCCAAATCCCAAAGCAATCCAATTTATTGGAAAAGACAACCTAAAATGGTCTCCTCAATATGGGTGCAAAACTAAGCCTAACTTTCAATTCTTGGAAAACTTATTCTTGTGCATCCTTTCAAATGAACTTTTCATCAATCTTGATTAATTAGATCAAAGCTTTGGAAATTTGATTAAGCCTTTTGACAAACCATTTGTAATAATTTGTTAACTTCAAAAATGCCCCCAACTGACTAACATTAGTTGGTATCAAAACCTTGAAAATTGCATCCACCTTGACCTTTTAGACTCCCAAGCCTCCTGGATAAATCATGTGGCCCAAGTACATGCTTGCACTTTCCCAAGTGTAGTGTTCAAACATATTTGGCAAGTGATGACCATGCTCTTCCATGGTGGAACTAAGCACAATGATGTTATCAATGTAACATTTGGCACAATCCAAGCCTATAAGAACTTGATCCATCATTCTTTGGAATTTTGTAGTTACATTTTTCAACCCAAAAGGTAGGAATTTCCACTAATAAAAACATTCCTTCCTATTTTTGTTAATGCCCCAAAATGTAATCTTCACTTTGTCACTTTCAAAGAGAGGCAATTGATGATGACCAAATCATAAATCCAAAGTGTTAAACACCTTGGCCTAGCCAATAGAATAATAATATCTTTTAACAATGGCATGGCATATATGTTAGATTGTGTTTTCTTACTGACAAGTCCATAATCTCTACACATCCAACTTTTATTTCAATTACCAAAAATGTCTTTCTTGGTAGGCATAATTGCGGTTAATGCATATTCCCTTTGGAAAACTCCACCGACCTTACCTCCAAAAGTACCTCTTGCCTTTTAAGTTTGCCCAACCCGTTAAAATTAAAAGTAAACACTATTACAATTCATGGTTTTTTTGGTAGGTTTTTTAGTAAAAAAATACTAAATTTGACATGCAAAAAAAATACCACCCTATTCATTTGGACAAGTTGATTTAGATGTAGATGTGACTAGGTAGTCAATTTGGACATTATTGTTTTGACTGACAGAGTAATTAATTATTTGAGTAATAGACAATGGACCATTTGATTCAATCAAAATTCATACCTAAATTAAAATCATTCTCTGGATTATTATTATTTTAATTAATAAGTAGGTAGGTAAGTAGGTGGGTAGGTAGTAAATAGGTTGAAAAAAACACTTAGGTAAGTAGGTGTTAAGCTAGGTTAGGCTACCTAACCTAACCTAACCTAACCAAACCTCACCAAATTACCTTACTATGGCCTACCTACTTTAGCCCTCTAAACATGAACATAGATTACAAGTATAAAGAATTGAACCTCAAACCTTCATAATGATAAACAAATTCCTTACCAATGACTACATTGTTGAAAATGTTCAACTTTTGTTAAGTTTTTTTTTTCACATGTTTATTTCACATCATTAAACATGGTGGCTAAACCTAGCTGACACCTAGTAACTAAAATTAGGCTAAACCTAATGGTTAAATCAAGTGGCTAAACCTATAGCCTTAATTTAATGCTTCGACATTGATTAAACCCAGTGATTGAATCTAGTGGTTAAACTTTGTTGATAAACCTAATGGCTAAACATAACAACTAAACCTAAGCTAAACATTGTGGCTAAATCTAATTGCTAAATATATTGACTAAACCTTGGCTAAACATAATGATTAAATCTAGTGGTTAAACATAGTGGCTACACCTAGGTTATACCTAATGGTTATACTTAATGACTAAATGTAGATTAAACCTAGTGGCCAAATTTAATGGCTCAATTTAGGTTAAACATAGTGGCTAAACATATTGACTAAACCTTGGCTAAACATAATGATTAAATCTAGTGGTTAAACATAGTGGCTACACCTAGGTTATACCTAATGGTTATATTTAATGATTAAACATAGACTAAACCTAATGGCCAAATCTAATGGCTCAATTTAGGTTAAACCATGTGACCAAATCTAGTGGTTAAACATAGTGGCTACACCTAATGCACAAACCTACATGTTAAATTTAAACTAAACATAATGGCTAAATTTAATGCCTAATTTAATGCAAACATGGCATTAGTATCAACAAACTTTCATTTGTTGGAAAAATGAAAATTTTCCACCATTGAAGACATCCATATGTATCCAAACACATAAAAGTTGGGGTTTTGTAATATCATAGTAATTTGGAATAATTCATTAAAAAAAATTGTCCACTGAAAAGAATATATAAAAATTTGATATTTTGAATTAAATGTTTGAATATGAAATGTTCCTACAACTATCTTTGAAGGAAGTATGTTGTTGGATTTTTGAAACTTTCAGATCCATTATTTGACATGATTATTTTCAATTTAGAAGTGTAAAGGACTAATTTCTTCAAAAAATTCATGTGTTTTGACACTTAACACCAAATTAGTTCAAAATTTGACATGCCTTAAGTCATGATCTTAGAAAATCACGGAAAAAAAAACTTTGGATTCATTGAAATTAAATGCATAATTATAAAGTATAATTTTATAATTCAATTTCTTTTCTAATAAACTTGGTTGAAAGCTCCAAATTGAGTATTCATTTAAGTAAATCAATGCAAATTTCATTGGAAATCCATGTCAATATGGTAATAAATAAGGCTAAACCTTAGCACATGTTTTTAACATCTTAATCATTCAATTTGAAAACAAAATCACATTGGTATTAATGCCCTTTTCGTACTACAAGTATGTCCAAAAATTGTACCCTCAATCATGTTTTCACCTAGATAGAGAGGTAAATGAAAAAGAATAGGTAGATAGGTAAGTAGGTAGGTAAATAGTAGGTGGGCAAATGGGTCAGAAGGTAATAGGTAGGTAAGTGGTTAGTTAAATAAATAGGTGGGTTAATAGGTTGGAGGTAGATATATAAAGTAGCAAATCATGTCGCATTTGATTAAAAAACATTGCCCATTTTGACCAAGGGTGTACAATTTGACTAAATGTATTTAATGAAATAAACCATTATAGTCAAGTTGATCACTCAAAAAATACACGTCTCATTTAAGCCCCTGGCCTTTAGTCAACATGTACATGTTTATTAATAAAAAATGACAAATTAGTCAACTTGAGCCTCTTAAAAATCCATGATTTGTAATAATGAAAACAATGAACATAATTTTGCAACAATTGTTGCATTTTGCATGCTTCAACTCCTATCCCATGTGTCCATAGTTATGTCAAATGCCTTGGGCTTGAATGATGATTCACCCTTGGTGTTCAATGTTGAGGCTACAACCTATACATGTTACATTGTTGATTTGGGAGGATCCCCACATGAAGCGCCCATTCCATGTGCATTTAAAATGTGTTCAACTTCTTCGAATAAGTCCAAAACCTCGGATGCCAAAAATGCATTTGATGATTGGTATTCCCCTCATTCCAATGTTGAGCCCTCATAACATCCATCACCTTTTCCCTTCATGTAAAATCCTAAAGTTGGCATGGGTATTTGGCCTATTTAAAATCACCAACTCTAACTTGAACATCATATTGCCCCCCCCTACATGAATGTGCCCATCCCATGATGAAATGCAAAAGTGAAATATTGGGTCATGGGTGGGTGGGAATTGAATGATCGATGGTGTTTGGCCAATCCTAGGCTAATAATCCAAGTGAGACAATTCAAGTCCATGATTTGACCAAGGATTCGACATTTGATGGCTTCTCATAAGCCAAAAACTTGGGTAATGTGGGTATGGAACCCCATAGCATGTTCCTATTCATCAACATGACATGGTTCCACCCAACAAGAATATTTTGAATCCCAAATAATGTCAAGACCATCATCATGGAAAACCTATGAACTTGGAAATTTCATGATTGTTAGCAAGACTACATGTGGTTGGCCCACCTTGTTGACAATAATAAGAGGTGGTTGATCATCATACCACACCACTTGTGGCATGCATCTTGAATCCAAAATGGCACCCATAGTAAGACCTTTACATTGTGGCACCAAATGATATGTTCATTGCAACAAATCAAGTGATGTTAAATTGGTCCATAACCAACATAATCAATGTGCATGAGATCCCATTGATGTAGTGTCCATTAAAATTGGTTTACCCAACCAAACATGGACTTGTTGCCACCCCACCAAAACTTGCGGGCATGAATCACTTAATGGAGGAACATTTTCCAAAAGGTAGATGGATGGTTGTTCTTGAATGTGTTGTAAATGTAACAACACTTGTAATGTCTCCCAAAAAAATCTTGATTGTGGGTGAAGCAAACCATCACTTATGCCTATTAAAAAATGGCTTTAATATAGCCATCTAACTATCACCATATCCATTGGCCCAACATCATCCAAATCTTGTGCCCCCAATAATGTAATGTCATGAGGTAAGGCCCCCAAATATCCATGTAAAACTATGTCTAGTAATAATTTTGTGTATTTGTCCAACAACATCCCAACATGATGCATGGAAACCTTTTGGGCTATGGTGTTGGGGTCCACATATAGGTATTTGTGAATACACACACACACACACACACACACACATATGATTGAAACACCATAATCAAGCCAATGTTTATGCCTCCACACAAGTCCAATAAACATGCACCCTTTTCACAAGGTTGCCAGAAAATAGGCATGGCATGTACTAGAGTAAATCATGGCGAGCCATCCAACAACAATAATGTCATTTTTGCTATATGGTTATAGGTGGTAAATTTTGTCATGTTTATTGCACACGCCAATCCATTGCTTTTTCCAATTGATCCAAAGTTCTTCACATTAGTGGTGAATCACATGTGGACAAGACAACATGTGCAAGGGATGGGTGGTCCCATGTCATCTCTTCAAGTGGAGGTGGGACATCATTTGCATTCAAGTTTCCCTCTAATGGCCCTAAACCCCAAGGTAATGTGCTAGAAAATCTAGCCAACACGGTAATACCATTAATTGATCCAACACCTTATATAAAATATTAAACAAGGAGTTGAGCTTGACACCCATCTCCTGATTCACAACAACGCATTTTGGGTTTTACAACTAGCCTTTACAACTACATACTAGTTAGGAAAAACATATGCAACTAATGACTAATGAGTTGTAAACCCATGTTGTTTCACCCATTTAGTCGCAAATGACATTTAGTTTTAAAGCCTAGTCATTTTAATGATTAGGATTTTTTTAAAATCTTATAATAATGAAATTCCATGCCATTTTAACCAAGGTTGTCAATTTTTTTGTCCAATTTGATTAGATGTCCAAGTTAATAAATAATCAAATAGGTCAATTCAACCATGTTGATTGGTCAAAAAATACACATGTCATTCAAGAACCTAGCCTTTAGTCAAAATGTACATGTTCATTGGTCAAGAAAGACCAATCAATTAACTTGGACCATTTGAAAAACCAAGCATTCTAGTGGTGTTAATAGACCTTCTACCTCTTCAAATAAATTACAACCCAACCAACATATTGACAAGAAACAAACACATAACCCAACAACATTATGAGGGGATTTACATAATAAACAAAAAGTTGACATGTATTATTTCCCCCCATTTTAGGCCTATTCCAACAAACTATTACATAAAAAGAAAAGTTGATGGCGTGAGATTCTTTGTTCATTAATGGTGCAAAACTCCACCACCTTTTGGTTACATGTGGTTATGTTTACCAGCACAAATAATTGGTGTTGAAAATCTATTGAAAATCAACTTAGTGCACACCACTTTCATGCGCTTGTGAAAAAACCTCCATTTTTTGTGAAAAAACATTTTTTTTGTTTCCAAAGGGGTTTTAAATTTGCAAACACATATATGGACCTCCTTTCCTAAAACTCAATTGCACAAATGACATTCCATTTGGATTGTCGTACATTACCACATCAATGCCTACAACTATCATTATTATAACACATAACAAATAAAACCCTAAATGGTACACCGTATCCAAACCAAATTTTTCATGTGTTTATGCAATTTTTGTTACACATGGTGTTTGTGTTTTCATTTTTATGTTTTTGGGCTTGGATTCATGTGTGTTGTAGGTGAGTTCATTCTGAATCACCAAAAAAGGATTTGAGATCACAAAACTTGGGACGTTTTATATCCAATCCACAAATTAATTTAAGCTTTTTTCACACTAAAATTGGTTCATAGTTAGACTACACACTAAACTAGATTAACCTAATTAAATTAAATTAGGCATAATTAATTTAGACTTAATTATATAGCTAATCATAACCACGTGACATGATTTTGTACACCAAAGTTAGGAATTCTGGAACCTTCACAAAAGCTATTAAAAAATGGTTGTTCATTAACAAACAACCCTTAAATCATCATGGTGAATTACATTAACACCAAAAAAATGTTGCCTTCACATGGTTGTTTATCAATGAACAATTCTCGAGTGGTTATAATCATGTTGTTGCTCATTAACGAATAATTTGACATTAATGAGTTTTTCATTGTTGATTAATTATTCATGGACGAACAACTCCAAACTTGGCAAGTTATTCATTGGTCCAAATAACCCCTTTCCAACACCTTGTGATGTTATTATGCTTTGGCCACCAAACACTAAACATGTTTTCACATTTTGGGCATTAAACAAATCATGCTCCCACATTTCGGGTTATGAAAATTGCATCGACCTTGTGTTATTTGTTGGCAAACAACCTTGATGCTTTTGAATGTTCTGCTCAAACAAATGTTTGTCAACAAATAGCCTTGATTTCATTAATTGTTCACTAACAAACATGTTAGTTTCAACCTATTATTTGTTGACCTTTTAGACATTTTTTTCACAAAGGACATGTGGCATGTTTAAATTAGTATTGAACTTAACTTTTAGGTTCAATAAATTACAAAAAAAGAAAAATAAAAAAGGAGGTCCAAATTGGACCTTCATGAACCCTTTATTTCAAACTTCCTTTGAAGCTTTTGAACTCCCAAATGTGCCAAGCCTTCCTAGAACTTGGGAGGTCCAAATAGCTTGATTGGCAAATGGTGATGGGGGATGGCAGTTCATCATCCCCTACCTCCCTTCTTCCTTTTGTGTAGTTGGTGTTGTTGTGTTGATTGATGGTGCTCCTATAATTATTGTTACACAACACCATGATGTCAATGACCTTTGCAACATGCAATGACACTGCTTCCCCCCTTGTTTTTATAACTCCTATTGTTGCCATAGAACATCATGATGTCAATGACCTTTACAACATGCAACAATAACACATCCCCCCTTGCTTTTGTAATTTATGTTGTTGTAGCCATTGTGCCTTCGAAAACGAAGAAGCATAGCAAAAAATGAGACTATAACACCAAATTGCCTATAAAACTTCTTCAACCACAGAGCATACCAAGATTGGTGCCTAGCTACTATTCCTACCCCTAGCTACACATCCTTTCTACAACTTTTCTAGTGCCAATTACAAAACAAATATAATGTAGCACCATCAATTAGATTGAAATTTTTTTGTTTAATTAAAGTTGGAAACCACAAGAATCCAAATTCAAAAACACACAAAACACAAGCTTGTTTCTCTTGTATGTTTTGGAATTTCAAAACACAAAAAAATAGGATTCCAAAGCCACACCATGGGGATAAACCCCTTGAAACATAAAAAACCAAAACCTTATTCACAAATAACAAACTATAACAAATTAATCTCCTATAACAAATACCTAACAAATAATACAAAAAATTTGATCAATGGTTAAAGAGGTATATTTGTGAATAATATTATCTTTGAAATCTAGATTTGACATTTTGTTCTTTCATAAAATAAATTTTCATCAAAATTGAACAAGGATTTGTGAATGTTTACAAGACATTATACATGCAAAAATGCCATTTGTTCATTGTTACAACATGGCACACATAATATGAATAAATAAATGATAATAATTTTTTGCATGTCTTGTGACAAAATCAATGTGTTGCTAATAATCTATTGGGATAATGACATGTTTGACAATCCAAATTTTCCTATCATAATTATATAAAAAAACCTTTGCATGAATCTTCTATTGAATAAAAATGAATCTATGGTGTGTTGTAGTAAGTGTGCTTGGTTGATAGCATATCAAAATTGCATTTGTTTTATGACCCCCAAAATACAAAATAACCTGAAATGCTACAATAAATGACATTGTCATTTGTAGCCATCATTGTCAATTCCAAATTGTGTTGCTTACCATTAGTATTATCAACTTGACACGCCACACCAAGACATTACAATAGTAATAAGATCAATCTAAAACCCAAAACAACCATTACACTTTGCTTCAACACCATCACCAATCAACCACAATGTACATGCTCAAGTGAATCTCCACTCTTGGTGGAATCTAGATCATATTAGCCACCCAAGGAAAACAAATGGTCAAAGAAAAGCTCGATTCAAAAATATTGTTTCCATTATAACTTGTACCAACTTGTAAGCATACCTTTTGAAAAAGGTTTTTTGCTATGCTAGGATTGTAAACATGATTGTAAACATGTTTCATGGAAATACAACTAATTTCAATGTCAGACTAGATAGAGAAAGGTAGAGGTGCTAACAGGCCTTGAGTTGTGACATGCACATTATAAGTAGCTTCAAGTTGTCCTTTCCATGCCATGTATGCAAGCATGAAAACATTATGGACCCCACTTGTGCAATTCACATTCCCAAGCCCTTCTAATGATATGTCCAAATCAAAACCATGGAGAGCAAATAAATTTGTCTTGTCATCAACTAGTGTTTGCACATTGAGCAACTTGCTTGCTTTTTCAGAGATTTTTGGTCTTTCAACCAATTTGTACCTTCCATTTGCCATGAATGAGCAACTCAATACTCAAAAAATAATGAAATCAAATGGTTTGTATGTTTTTTTAAACTCATTAGATGATCCTTGTCCCTCTATGCAAATATGACCTATTAGAAGAAAACAATCCATCTTGTTTATTGCACAAGGATAGTGACCAACAATTGGAATTGGTACATGGGGGCTTTTTTGGTATCCTTCGTATGGTTGTTTGTGGACCATTCCGAAGACAATTAAAAAAAAAAAAAAAACTCATTTTCAAGTTTAACTACTTTGTTTTTTATTAATAACTACTTCCTTTTCTTATTAACGTTCTTAATAACTATCTCCCACCTTTCCTAATAACTATTTCCATTTTATAACTACCTCGTTCTTTTTCCATATCCACTAACTTGGATATGAAAAATAAAATTAACATGTGTGTTTTTTCATCCCTTGAAAGGTATATTAATTTAAATTAAATTTGACATTGACATAAATAATGATGAATTATTGAAAACATAAGAAAAAATAACATAGTCGATTGTCATTGGTAGTGCACAATAGCATGAAGCTCAAATTTATTGTACACTAATGTGATTTTCATATTTACATTTGGTTTATTATTGTAGTATCTTGGCATTATTGATATTAATTAAATTATTTGTAAAAAAATCAACTTTCAAATTAAAATTTTTGGGATATTGAATTTTTTAAATTCTAAATATGAAAATTTCAAATTTCATTAATTATTTTACAAGCATGTGTTGAAGTTGCCTTTGTACTACATCAATCAAAAGCATTTAAGTAATCTTGAAATACAAATGAATCTATTAAATTGTGTGTGCTTTTTACATCCCATGAATATGATGTGGTTACAATTTTCTTTCAATGTGTGTCATTAATTGAATTAAATTCATGGAAGGATGAAATATATGTTGCCATAAAAAGCTTTACAAAAAGGAGAAAAGAAAGCAAAGGATGTAACAAAAAAAGGAAAAAAGAAAAAGAAGTGATTTAGTTTGTGAACAATACACTAATGCTCACAAATTGGGTGCAAAATGAGATGGGCAAGTATTTAAAAACCATAAATGGTAATCACAATAATTTTAATTTTATTTAATTATAAAAGTATAAAATCCATTTTTTATGTGATTGAAACACATTCAAAGTCTATCTCTTGATTGCAAATTTTTCATTATTCAAATATTTAATATTTTGGTTAAATCAATTGCATGTTAATTATAAATCATGCATCTTTTAATTTATTATCACTATGTATCACACAAGGTCTTGAAAACCTTGAGATTCCTTTGTGAACATTATATTTAAAGGTGCATGATTTGAATACATAGAAATGCATTTGTGTTTCACCTTTTCATTCAACAATTTACATTAGAAACCTTAATGGCATGTGAAATAATACATTATTTGCATTTTAAAAGATGAATCTTAAATTATAATTAAAGTTTTTGACCTACATCATCATGATTGCCAATTGTATTAGATGTTTAAATTGCAACAAGTTATTTCATATGAAAAGAACAACATGTCTTGGTGTATTTTAAACCATTAAATCACACTCTACATCCATATATTCTTTAATAGTATTGATAATCAAATTTACAAATAAATCAATATAAAATTACATTATAATTAAAAATAAAAAATTGACTTTTTAATAACTTTTTTTATTATTAAAAAATTTTAAATCAAAATTTATGAATAATATAATGAATTTACATTAATAATTTTTATTAATTAAATAATGTATAAAGACATATAATCATTAAATGTCAACTTAAAACCTTTAGCACCTTTAGCAGGAGGTGACAACAAACAATCTTTCAATATCACCTCCACACATGACTTGGGGTTCGACATTTTATTTTGCCTCTTTCAACCACGTTCTTCTTGAAATGAGTAAGCATTTTCATTTTTTTGAATAATAGAATATATTTCCCCCTTCAACTTTGGTGTCTTTTAAAAATAAATGAAGATTTGACTTGTTTTTCTAAAAAAATTTGAGTCTTCAAATCATTATGATTGTTGTTAGGCCAAGGTCCTAAAAGGATATCCCAACATGGGATGTTGACGTAGCAAACATTCTCAAATATAAACATTCCTACTCAAAATTCAAATTAGTGTAATGTTTGATTTGGGAATGACTTAAGCTTGCTCAACAAATAAAACACACCCAGACAACACCAAGGATGATGAAAGATAAAGAACATTAAAAAGACAAGAATGTTGACAAGGGATGACAAAATATCAACAAGCAATAATAGGGATGTTGAAAAGGTAAGCTAGAAACACTAGGAGCACTAGGTTGGACATGAATTCTTATTTTTTTTGGTATATAAAAGTGGCACCAAGATGTTGATGGTTGAGGGCATTGGATACAATTTCGAAGGACACCACCAAGATGTTGAGTGTTGAGGCCGTTGGATACAATTTCAAAGGACACCACCAAGAAATACATAAGGGACATTGGAAAGGCCCCCAAAAGAATCTTTTGATGCAATGAGGGTGATGGATGCTAGAAATATATCTATATGATCATTGATTACCAATGTCTAGTAATTAATTAGTTTTAAAATAATTTATTTAAGCAACTTTAAATATTTTGACCTTATGTCAATTGATTATCATTGGTAGTCTGAAGCACACAAAGCACAAGTTTTTATGAATGTAAATTTTGTAATGATTTAAATCTTTTTATGGAATGTTCTAATTGTTAAATAATTTTTAAAAAATAAAATTATGATCATTTAGCTTCACTTTAAAAGGGGAAGTTTTCCAAGGGAATGTGAGAAAGAGATAAAGATAATGGTAAAGGAAGTAGAAGTTTTGCCTTACACATTTGAAAAATAATGGGAAAGGTAAGGATAAGATAATGTGCATTTTCATACCCATGTAGGTGGATAGGGGGAGGGATTGAGGTAGTGAGGCTTAGAAGATGCATTTCTAGGGTGCACAAGATAATGTCATGAGTGGTTTGAAGCCGTATACTTCAGAAAATCCAGAGAAGAGTTTGAAAGGATTTGAATGTATTCCAATTTTTGGTAAAGCAAATCTGTCCATGCTCAAGATTTTGTTATGACTAAACTTTTAAAACATCATGAAATGATTTTGAGTCTGTAAAGGATGTTTGATCCTGAACCAGAAGGTTATGCATGATTGATCTCTTATTCCATCATCAGAGATAGGGGATCTAAAAAAATTGCTGAGCTCACTTGGGCTCGGGGAAAGGGCATTTGATCCTGAATCAGAAGGTTATGCATTATCGATCTCTTGCTCCATCTTCAGACATAGGGGATCTAAAAAAATTGCTGAGCTCACTTGGGCTCGGGGAAATTGTGTCTGCCTCCAATAGCTGCACAACTTTATCCATAGTTGGGCGCTCATCAAACACTGGATTTATGCACATGCAGGCCACTTGCAAAACTGACTCCAACTGTTCCTTGGGTACACCCTGTGAGCATTTTGGATCAAATAGATCTGATTGCTTGCTCTCTGCCACACATCGATGTGCCTGTGATCATCACAAAAGAAGATTGACTTAAAGAGATCAGCTGAATTCCAAGTTTTTCAGGTGCTGGCTGGCATCATCATTGCCTCATAAAGAATATTGTCTCGATGAATCTCTACTCTCAGCTTCACAAAAATTTGAATTCAAAATCAAACCCAATATTGAGCTACGCCCTTCTCAAATGCTTCGAACTGAGTGACTCAGATGGAAACTCGATGCTAGTGTTAAGTATCATTCACAAATTTCAAAACACAAGCCTTAAACCCAAACACCTGGCAGAGAGTGAGATTACGACTTGTTACAATGTGAAATCTCCATTCAGATCAGCAGATTTTTGAGAACGATAGTATATCAGGAACATCACACAGCAAGGTCTGTGTGCAAATTCACCAGATATTTGACCAACTCCTACCTGCATTGATTTTGCAGTTTGCCATAGTGTTTGTGTGTGTGAAAGAACACAGGGATGGACATACCCATTGAGCAAGACTGAGTCCTTTAGTCACCAGAGTAGTGTCACTGGGACGCTTGCCACTAAGGAGTTCAAGTAAAACCACACCATAACTGTAAACGTCACCCTTGTCTGTTGCTCGCCCATTCTGCAGGTACTCTGCCTCATAGTTTACAGCAAAAGAACAAGTCAAACAATGGAAAATCTGTGACAATTTGTTGGTATTCATATGGGAGTTTTGGTCTTGCTAGTGAGAAGTAAAGTTTCAACAGCTGCTGACAACTGAAGAAGATTATCATAAGTTTCTGCATGGGGAAGTAGTATATGGAATATGAAATTTACCAGGTGCCAGGTATCCAAAGGTCCCTGCCACAATCGTGGTGACATGAGATGCATTTTCTTCTAACAATTTAGCCAGTCCAAAGTCTGACACATGTGGCTCTAAGTTCTGATCGAGTAAAATGTTGCTTGATTTAATGTCCCGGTGGATAATTCGAGGGCAGCAATCATGATGCAAATAAGCCAGGCCTCTAGCTGTGCCAATTGCGATTCTGATGCGGGCTTGCCAGTTCAACGGCACCTCATGTATCTCCAGTTCTGCAATAATCTCTTCATCAGTTCATCAGCTCAAGTCAATATTTAAGAGCCTATTGCAAAAATCATCCAACAGTGAGGAAATCAAACTAGTAGACTACCCACAACCATCAAATGGTTTATGAATGTGATGATGAAAAAACAGTTTTTGATGATGTAGAAAACTAGAGACCACTCACCATGGAGTTTTTCATCAAGGTTTCCATTAGGGAGGTAGTCGTAAATAAGGAGCTTGGCAAGGGGGGAATTACAGAAGCCACGTAAATTCACAAGGTTTCGATGCTTGAAACATCCCAGAATTTCCAACTCCCCCTCAAAAGCACGGTCAGAGCTTGACCCACAGACTGCAATGCGTTTCACTGCGAATGACACTCCATCATCCATTATGAGTCGATACACTGTTCCATATCCGCCAGAGCCAATCACATCCTTTTCTCCAAGTTTTTCCAGTCCTTTTAGTATAGCCATAGACGTATATGGCAGATCACCATGAAATACAACCAATTTTGCTTCAGCTTGACCTAACAAGTCATTCAAAAAGCAGACCAAATATTACACTCCTGCAAATTATGGTGAGATGGACATCCATATTAAGCTCACTTGACTCAAACAAATTTCATACCCGAGTCCCCTAAAACTAGCAAATAAAATCCAAAAACATTCGTCATTTGTGGCACCATTTAGGTACTTGCAAACATTGTATGACTGCAACATTTAGAAGTGACAAAAACAGAGGAGGCTTTCTGCCAATTGACAGTTTTGGCTAGGTAATCAGTACCGTTTGTGACATCAATTTTTCCTGGAAGATCATCACCTTTGGCTCTAAGCTTGTTGCCTTCCCCTTGAGTGCAGCACTTTTGGTAAAAGAACCAACCCCATGAGCACACAAGGGCAAGTAACAATGAGCTGGCTAGAGTAGTCAGTACACTAAAAACTAGGGTGCTGGAATAACTGTGATGCTGTCTTTGAGTACTGGACACGATTGTCCATCCTGCCAAAACCCAACCACCAGCCATGTTCATGTTCAGCTGCATGTGATGTCCTCTATAGCATATGATGAGCAAGGTTTGCAATATTGAATAGCCTTTTTGACATGTGTGTTATTTGTTCTAGATAAGAACCAGAAATCAGTTACAGATGAGTGGCAATTGAACTAGCAAAACATTGAGCTATCTTCAACTATGAAATGCTGTTCACTTTGTCTTGGTCATCTTCAATTCTCAAAGGTTTGAACTGGATGTGCAACATCATGAATCCATTTCTTTTGACTGTCTTCACAGTGGATTTCACATGAAGGAACAGAGTTTTTACCTGGGCTTGTAATCGGGGACAGGCCAGAAGATGGACCATGGGCAGGTGTTGGAGCAGAAATGGGCTGAGCGAATTTACATGCAACTTTTACTTGAGGACCACATAGACCTGGATTTCCTTCAAATCTGCAGTTCAAACTAGTTTGAGTACAATTTGTAAATCACAAATGAGCCTCCTGCAAATGTTTTTTTGTACCAGATGGAAATTCCCTACCTCAGGTTCCCTCCATTTTCAAGCTCAGCTATGCTATACATGGAAAAATAAGATGAAACTAATCAGTTTTTTATGCTGGAATAGTACTGCAAATTTGTTGGCATTTTGGAAAGAAAAACCCCCATGTATTCAATTGTGCTGGTTATGGTGTTGTCAACTCTTTTGCTGTACAAACATATCTTGCTCTCCTCTTTGTCTCACGTATAATAACACATGATTTGACAACAAGTTAGTATATGTGGAGCTTACGATGTAAAGCTTGAGTTGGCAAAAACTCCAGTTGTTGGAATCTCCCCCACTAAGAAGTTTGATGACACATTTCTGCAAATTTGAGCAAGCAAACTTGAAAACCATTTTTTGCTTGTTCTTAAAATCAGCTCTACATAAATTTATAATTCAAAAGTGGTAACTAGTTCCTGTGAAATGTGAACTGTGGGGCCATTCTTATGAAAATAATTGTAGAAAGGATTTTTGTAATGCGGTTAGAATATTTTTTTTCTTCGGTTCCAGCACTAGAGAATGGGGAGAACTTACAGAAAGGTGAGATTGTGAAGTGAACCAAGTGAAGTTGGAATGGTGCCTGTCAGGCCATTATTGGCCAGATCCCTGCACAAAGGAGCAACTTCTAAGTTCTCCAAAGTATACAATCTAAACCTTGTTTCTGATCGATGTTTCAGAAAATTGCCACCATAATCTAGACCAAAACATACTCTATATATCCAAGAAGAGAATACATCACTCTGGGAGATCAATAAGCAAAACAACATCAGGGGCACTTGTAGTAGTCAAAATTGAAATAAACTTAAGATTGAAAAGACTGATACTAGGATCTTCAGATTCTCAGGTTTCTTTTCCTGATTGAACTGATAAGTTGCATTTTCTCAGAAAGCACAAAATTTGGAAAGCATTTCAGAATTTTCTTACAATGCCACGAGTTGTGAAAGATTTCCAAGTTCTTCTGGGATATCCCCAGAAAGATAATTCCCTTCCAAATATCTGCAAAACTTGGACACACAGAAAATTACACCTCCTGAACCCCATTGAAGAAACACTAGAGATTTTCGTCAAGTGCCAACATTACAGTTTTCTCACACTGGGCAGCTAAGGAGTAAGAAAACAAGGATTGCAATGGTACTTCACTTTGTCTAGTGGGTATCACCTCTTGGGTCAGAGACCAGCCATGCTTAGCCAGGGATGGTCTGATCTGAACATCTCTAGTCCGCTATCAAGCAACATTAACATCAAATTTGGTCCAAAATTCTCAAAAACAGCATAGATCTTCATTGAAAGACTCAAATGAATGAGTGGGTGATGTTGGACACAAACTTACAGGGACCTCAAAGAGGAGCAGTTGCCAATTTCCGGTGGAATCTGACCAAAAAATTCATTTTTGTGAAGGCCTCTGCAATCAGATAGTGAAACAGCAATATATGTCAAACAAAAGATCCATTTGCTTGTGTAGCTGAGCCTGCAGCTGGCTCATGGCTTTGCCAAAAAGGTTCAGATCAACTAATCCCTCCTGAGGTTACTGCTTGAATACACTGGGGAACTGAACTCACAGGAGCAACAAAGTAGAGAAATGGTCATGCCAGTGAGAGGACCAAGTACTGTAGCAACTTTGAGGTGGGAAAGATTGAATCATGAAGTTCTTTGCTGTGGGGAGATCATCATCCATGGTAGGAATTCTTACAAGCTAGACTTCATAATTGCAGCTTATAAAGCTTGACTAGAAATGGATTTCAAAACTATGTGAGTGGCAGCAGGAAGTCTGGAACAATATTACATAAAAGGAATTGTGATTTTGGAATTACAAAAGAAACTTTGGCCCCACTCAAAACATGAAGCTTGTTCAATCAGGGGACAAGAAACCCACTGGGAGAGTAGAGGACACTAAGAAATATATTCTCCTGAATGGACTCACAGTCTATGTAACTTGTCAAGCTTCCCAAGCTCAGGTGATATGGATCCTTGCAGCTGGCAAAAGGGAACATTCCTGTAAACACAAAACGTTTGCAACAACAAATTCAACCAGAAACACTTACCAACAAAGCATTACATATATTCAAAGAGGAATCCAAAGTTGAGGTACCTGAGCTGATCCAACCTGGAGAGCTAAAGATCTGAGATTCAACTCTTGAGCAATTGATGATGAGATCAACACTTTGCAATCAGCTTTGTAATGATGACAAAAATTGCAGATGAAACAAAACAGAACTTCAAAAAACCTCTAGATAGATGTTGGATTCATCTTCCTGGACACTTACAGCCCAAAGACACGCCTGGTTGCATTTTGACATCGAATTCCAGACCAATTACAAGGATCAAGATCGTTTTCATTCCAGTTTGACAGTTGACCTCCTGGGTCCTGGAGAAGCCTCTTGAACGACAGCAATGCCTCTCCTGAAAACCAAAGCTCAAGAATGATAACTAGGTACACTTGGGTGGCATGGTATGGTATGGTATGGATTCTTGGATGTGGAAAAAAGATTGAATCACCATTACTTTAATATTCTATTACTTCATAGCATACCAAAAGATACCCCTTTATCTCACATGTTCTATATTAAATATACAAAGAGTAACTTCCCCAAAGGTGTTATGGTATGTTTGCAGCAGCAACACAGTTGAATCAAATTTCTCACTCAATATCACAGACTTGTTACATGATTTTGTATGCCTCAGTACATAGTTAAAGACCAAGAATTGACGAAAGTTGCTTAAGGAAAATGAAGAATCCTATCAACTACACAGACTTGGTTGTACTGCAGTTGCTGTAAGTACTAGGCTAAAAGACCATTTCAATCAGCAGCAAGCTTTGAAGAATGCCATTCAAACTTGTTGATATCACAGAAACATGGGTATAGTTCTATAGCAGATATGGTGTGTTTTACACAGTTATTGCAGTTGTGGGTGTGGTGGGAAATATACTCACCATCTGGCGACAAGGCATCAGTTCTCATGGGAGCTTCAAGTGTCAAGCTTGCAATCAGGAAGAAGAAGAAGAAGAGAAATGCAGTCATGATGCAGCCCATCATTTTTCAGAACTTTTAGTGTGAGCTGAATTTTAGGTCTCTGAGCCTCTTCCTACATTTTCACATGTATACTTGTTTGTCTTTATAGGATATCATGATCTCGACTCTCTCAAAACTGCACTCAGAAGACATTGCCAAGTTATGATGCATGTGATCATCATATCTTCCCCCCTGCAAACAAACCGTATGTAGGCCCACTCACTCAGCTGGAGGACTTCATGAGATTCCTATTGCAAGATCGCAAGTCATGGCCACTAAGGAATCTGATGATCAAAGGTGTGATGGACGTTTGCCAGATCAATGGGTTTCCAGGATGATGAAGATGGGAGAGTCCTAGCCGTTTGAAATAAAGATTGGCTGCATTTCCAGATGTTGCTGCTGCTGCATGGAAGAAGAAACAGCTTGTGAAATGGAGACTTCCTGCAGTCATGGACATCAGAGTACAGTTCTGTAACTTGGAGAAATTTGTGAGAGGAAAAAGAAGGAAGTCCTCAGGGAAACAAGGGGATCAAATTCTTCTCAAGAAAATTCCCATTCTCATGACGGATGAGATTTTGTATCGCCATTTTGGACTTCGCAACACTTCAAGAACTGAAAAAGAGTTGAAAGCACATAACAGAAACTGGAGTACACATATCCACAAGACCCCAACATTGAGCAAAAGCAGAACATGAGGAGAATTCAAGATGGCTAGGAAGAAAATTAGAGGAAGAAGAGCTGAGGAGAACGAAGGAACGAAGGATCGTGTTTGAGCTCAGTTTCAAACATTATGTACAAAACACAAAATCCACGAAATCAAAAGGTCTAGTCTTGCTCCACAAGAAAGGACCACACAGTCTTTGTTTGTTTGTTTGTGCTGTTATAAGATGCGTCGGGCATACGTCTTGTTCTCCAGACTGAAAAGACAACCCACATGCAGCCAGCCAACATACACACATGAAATCCAATTCGGAGCGACAGCAAGCAACTGGTGAGAATATGAGAACAAGGAGAAAAGACGAAGAGGACGAAGAAAAGAGAGAGATTCAGATGAAAGAGCCCAAAATTCAGCGACACTGGGAGGCTCAGCAGCCAGGAGGAGGAGGAGGAGGAGGAGGAGCTCAGGAGCTCGCAGCAGCAGCAGCAGCGACAAAAGGCTGGACAAAAGACTCTGTAGCCATTATTTTACTCTGTGGCCAGTTTTCGCCAAAAAGAGAATTTTCAAATCAAATATTCGAAAAAGAACTGGTTTTTGGAGGTTTTCAGTCGCCAAAAATTGAGGAAAAAGAAAAGTAAGAATCGGCATATTCTTATATTTGGATTTTCATTGTATAGCCAAAAATATAGAAGGGTGATTAATGATATATACTTTATTCCTGGTTTATAGCGAAATTTGGTGGCTATCTAAATCTTGCTGGGGATAATCGCCACTTTGGGCTACAAACCAAAAATGCTATTAAAAAACAACAAAGGGCTGGAGACCAGTTTAAAATTCGATAAAGAAGTGATTTTGGAGGTTTTCAGTCGCCAAAAGTAAGGAAAGGAAAAGTAAAAATCGCCATATTCGTATATTTCAATTTCATTGTGTAGCCAAAAATATAGAAGGATGATTAATAATGATCTATACTTTATTTCTGGCTTGTAGTGAGATTTGGTGGCTAGATGTTGCTGCTGCAGATGATCGCCACTTTGGCTACAGACAAAGAAATGCTAAAAAAGAAAAAATCAACAGGGTTGGAGACAGACAGTTAAAGACGATTCCACGACAAAAACGTCCAAGTTTGGAATTGAAAGCAGTTCTGTCAAATTTGCCGACTTGTTGTGCGCAAAGCCAATGAGTGCAAACTCCGGGAATTAAATCAATTTGTCAGTTTATTGCTGGAATGGAATGTTAAATGGAACAGTTATAAGACAGGAACTGAACTCCCAAATTTATTGTCCTTTTTACTGCCAAATTTTCGCCAAATTTCGACCTGAAAAATATGCTCTCCACTCCCCATTGTTGGGTTCGGGGGGGGGGGGAGGGGCGAGGGGGGATTTTTTTCGCATTTTTGCCGAACTGAAATATACAATTGTGTCAAGGATTTTTATTTTTTTTTGGAGAGAAATGATCCTAATTAGCCATATTTTGATTTTATTTTTTAATTGTCAGATTTCAATGTCAAGTTCCATCAAGTAGCCAAAATATAAAAGGATTCTTACTTTTTTCTACTTTTTGGTCTATAGCCAAACTTGGCTAAATATTCTTGTGGATGATTTGCTACATTACAAAATTGAGAAAAACAAAAACAAAAAACAAAAAACCAACTTGATTTCCACCTTTACAAAAGCTTTTCATTGGAGAAAGTGAACCCAATTTCAATTTATTTATTTTCCAAATCTCCAGAATTTTATGATAAGGTTCCATTAGGTAGTCAAGGATACAGAAGGATCCCTTTTTTTCTAAAAAGGCTTTTCATATCTAGTACATAGCCAAATTTGGCTTTTTTTGGGGGGGGATGATTGCCACTTTGGCTATTTCATAAAATCGGTAGTACAAAAAACACTGCTCCTTCATGAATTACCAAAAATTACCAAAAATAACTGAATCCCATTTGCTCACACATTGGCATGAGTAATAATTTAGCCACGGTGTTAGTGGGTAAGAAAATTCGGACAGCGGTTTTGGAGTAAATTGGGGCCATGGTGAACCAGCACCCACCAGCGCACCATCCACTGGATGCCCCTTAGTACTCAGCTGTGGATGAACCTCGACTGAGTTAATATTTGGGTTTCACCTTGGTAACCAATTCTGTAGGAAATAATAGGTCTCATATATAGGTAGATAGGTAGGAAAATAGGTAACTAGTAGTTAAGTAGATGGTTTATACATTAGGTAAGGGCTTTTTTTTAAAAACTATCTACCTACTAACAACCTGCTTGTGACCTTTAGTAGGTAGGTAGTAAAAAAAAGCAACTGAGCTAACCACCATGGTTAACTTGGGAGCTGGAACCCAACAGAAAGCTGTTTCCTGACCACTTACCATCCATCCTTCATGGTGCGCTGGTGGGTGCTGCTGGTTCACTGTGGCTGTTAACTGGGTAACTACTAACCAGGCACAACACCTGGGCTGGGGAGAATCAACAGCCAGTGACCACCCCAGCACACCCTGAGTGAAATGGTAACTTAACTACAATTAACACACAATATATGTAGGCCAGGTGAAACCAACCAACATACACCTGCACTTCATCCATTGGAAGCCTGTTACGACTCGGTTGTGGATGAATCCTAACCGAGTTCTTGTCTAGTTTCACCCTTGGTAACCGATCTTATGAAGGATAGGTCCTGTAAGTAGGTAGTTATTTACTATGAACCAGGCCCATTCCACCTTGGAATGTGGTGAGCCAGATTGGGCAAGCTCCTATTCTATTAGGTGGTAATTAGGTGGAATTGGGACAAGAATCAGATTATGAGACTAATCTTTTGGTAGATCCAAAATGGAAATCATGAAAAAACATTCTTAAACATAAGGTCTAAATTTTTAGATAGGCAAGTCGATTTTTTCAAAAAGTTGATGAGTAAGCTGAATGGCGGGGAGGGGGGCATTCCAACAATAATAAAAGAGGGCATAGGATAGGACAAGACAACAAATATGTATTCAACCCTACATTTGGGAATGTCCGCCAATGGTGGGGCTTTCCCATTGTAAAAACATGAGGTTTTACCTTATCATAAGCCTAAACATACTTAGATCATAAGCCAATAAGAGTGGGAGGGATCTCATACCTCTTCTTATGGGAGCCTAAAGATACTTCCTCTTTTCTAGAAGGGAAATTCATGCACATAGGATGCCCCCTCCAAATACATGTAATAATCAATGTTGATGTGCATGTATATGGTTTAGGACTTACACTTTGTGTAAAGGTAAACAATATATATGAAAATTTATTCACATTTCAAGTAAGTGTAACAGGCCCACACGCTTACATTCATGTAAGTGTATAACTGGAGACATGGTAAGGACTAGCGAGTTGTACGATTAGGGAAGAAATAAAAATCTGAAACTGAGGTAACCCCTGTGGTTAGCCAGGGAACCAGAGCGAATGGAAAAGTGTTTTGTGTCCACCCATCATCCATCCCCCATGATCATGATCATGATCATGATGATGTGCTGGTGGTTGTTGATTCAACCCTGGCCCAACACTTGAAGAGAGCAATCTGGAGTTCAGATTGATTTCTCTATTAAGAAGTTCAAGGTTGCTTTCCCACAGTTGTAGTAGGCTGGGACTGGCAACTTTTGACAACCATGCAGAAGTGATGGAGTGATACCTAATCAATGAATGCTTGCTGGAAGTTGAGATGCAGACTATATGCAATAGCCAAGATTGTGGCAATGCCAGTGACTAAGAGTAGTAGTAGTTCAGGGAGCCCCAGGGAGGAGTGCAAGTGTATTCCTTTATCTTGAAGAAAGAAACAAGCAAAATCTTCCCAACTAGCCTACAGTCAGTGAACTATAATTATCATGCTCACCCACCCGTACTTCACACCATAGCACTCCACCCAACTTCAGCAGGAGATTCTCAATACATCCCCCCAACAAGCTGCTCTGCCCAATGCATTTTTTGGCCTTAATCTTTTTTTGTGTCATGTGTGGTTCTACGTGATTCTGCATACAACCACACAGCCCAATTCTGCTTCTAATTTTTGCAAAAAAAAAGATCTTTTGTTTTGCATGTTCTGCCGCCCCACATCAATTACAAACTCATCACTACCGAAGCCTCAGGTCAGTTTCCATGTTGACAAAACGAATAATTATTTTCTTTTCAAAAAATGAATTCGTTTTTAAAATTTTGAAATTACATATTTTTTCATCATCTACTGTAATATTGTGATATGAATAATGAAATTATTCAGAGTGTACCCTATGATAATTATGATGATTTTCAACATATCAACGCCATGTTTTCACAAAATTTCATTTCACTATTTTTAAGGATTATTTAATGATGAAACTGACCTTAGGGTAAGGTACTTCTCAAGAGAGACTGAAAATACCAACTATCAACATAGCAATTCTTGTAGCTTGGTCTGCTGTCCCACACCAATTACAAACTCATCAGAGAAAATGAAAATACTTACCATCGATATAGCAATTCTTGTAGCTTGGTATTTTTTACTTATCATAAAAATAGAGTCAAATCGGTGAAACCCATATGACAGAACCACACAGCTCTGTACAGGGCTGAGCACTGTCAGCCAAGAGATGTGCGGAACAGAAGAGCTCATTGCGGAGGGAGGGATGTTTAGCATCTTCCCCAAGTTCAGCAGACTCAAACTAAATTACCATAACAAGAGATTACATGAGCTTTGCTTACACACCACCCATCATACATTGTCTACAGCAGGGTCTGTGAGAGGCTGATGAGTGCACTCTCCTCCTTAAGAGGTCTTCAATGTGTGCATGGACCTCTCTCTCTCTGGCCTTTTGGGCAGCTACAAGTATAAGTAATCGTGTCATGACAATAGATAAGCTGGTCTGTCAGTACTTGTCTAGGTCTGCCCACGTGAGTAGTAGTATTTAAACTGACTATTTATTAACCATGTCTGTATACAGACAGACAAGGGTTATAGGATCAGTGTAAGAAATCTACATAAATATAATACTGGGTCCTCTCAAATAGGCTTGTGTCTATCTAGGGAGGGATTTGTAAGCAATGACATTGTTCAAATTGGTGTTTTGAATCCTTTCTTAAGAGTTTGCCTTAGTCAATTAGTAGGCTACTTACATGTTGCATGCCAAAGATTGGCACATTGCAAGGAGCTTTTAACAAGAATTTGAAGTTTTTACATATCTTTCTTTCTTTGATTTGAATGATGTATGTGACTCAAGGTGCTCCTCGTATTAACAGGCAGTGTTCTGGCACATTACTTTTGCTGTTTGTTGGCCCTGCCTTGTAAGGCAGGGATATTGGGTTGAGAATCATTATAGAGTATATAGTAGCTACAAGGGATTTCAGCCCCTAACAACTAGGTGAGATGATTCATCTTAATTTCGTTGTAAAAAGACTCATATTCATCTTTTTCAAATTTTGTTTTCATCCCCCACCTCTTCAAATGTGCACCCAGCCCCGCGTGACTTTGTCACCAATCCAAAACTCACAAAATTAAATATGAAACTATCTTCATTAAAAATGATTAAGGCACCCATCATACACTAAAATTTGTGTAAATTCTTTTTCAAAATGTGAAAATGTGATTGAAAACATTTCAAATACACATATCACAATAAGTCTTTTTTTTTTGTTTGAAAAATCTCTTAAATATGAAAATAAAAATAAAAATGAAAAGGGAATATTCAACTCATTATTTTTTAATAGAAAAAAGTCATTAGATTCTAAATTTTTTAAAATCATGTTATGATATTTTCTTTATTGGTTTTGGTTTGGTAACATTTTTTTTTAATGTTTAGAACTTGTCATCATTTAATGTGAGATCACTTCTGGATTCCTTGTAACTAATGTGATGTAAAAAATTGAAAATAATAATCATGAAAATTTGTCTTTTACAACAACATGATTATATACAATAAATAATAATAATACTAAATTAAATATACATAATTTTTTAAATATTATTATTATTATCTCCCCTAGCTATGACCAATTATCATACAATAATCATTTTTTAAATGAATGGGAGGGCCATTGCGTATAACACACTTCCTTTCGTAAAGGAAGTCATATGATATTTTTTATGATTACCACAGCAACGTCACATGGGCTTCCTTGATGAACCAAATACTGCTCAAATTTGGAAGTCAGTAGAGTTATCTGTCAAGTCAAGCCGTCTTTGGGCCTTAGTTTGGCCCTCTAATCCTGACTGGAGTGTATCTGTGAAGTGAGCAAAATGAGGTACCATTTCATCAAACTGGGTACCAGTTCAGAAGATTTGCCAGATCTTCTTCTGGCAGCACTTGAGATCGTATGAGCCGCAGTTGAGGCAAATCCAAAACTGGCGGAGAAACTCCCCTGAGGATCGATTTAGACGAGACAACTAGTTTTGTCCCCCTTTTTTCCCCCTGTGTACTGATTATTGTATTCTTACTTCTCATTTCGTCCCCAGTTCCGGCAAAACTTGGGGCCCAGAAGCCCCAAGTAGTCTTGGTCTGGCATACTTTATGGATGACTCTATTGTTTCGTTGAGTTTGTAGTGATTGTTGGTTTATGTACGGCATTCAATTTTGACTCTATTGTTTTGTTGAGTTTGTAGTGATTGTTGGTTTAATTTTTGGCATTCAATTTTGACTCTATTGTTTTGTTGAGTTTGTAGTGATTGTTGGTTTAATGTTTGGCATTCAATTTTGACTCTATTGTTTCGTTGAGTTTGTAGTGATTGTAGTTTAATGTTTGGCATTCAATTTTGACTCTATTGTTTTGTTGAGTTTGTAGTGGCTGTTGGTTTAATGTTTGGCATTGAATTTTGACTCTGTTGTTTTGTTGAGTTTGTAGTGATTGTTCGTT
>Ga0116227_10000382_pt1 | contig 83976 bp, 62 predicted proteins | sample S1TSphgellanicum_FD_89693 | JGI IMG/M metagenome (GOLD analysis project Ga0116227, IMG submission 89693) | Host-associated microbial communities from peat moss isolated from Minnesota, USA - S1T2_Fb - Sphagnum magellanicum MG | ecosystem: Host-associated > Plants > Peat moss > Unclassified... | reverse complement strand
TTTTTTTTTTTTTTTTTTTTTTTTTTTTTTTTGTTTTTTGTGTGGTGGGTGTTCTTTTTTTTTTTTTTTTTTTTTTTTTTTTTCTTTTTGCAGGTAGCAGGATGGTGTTGGGATGATTACTATGGGAAGAATGCTAGAGCTTCTTCTGGTGGCATTGCTTCTGGAAACTCTGGCTCTGACTGCTACTGCTGCTGCTGTTTCTGTAGATTCTAGTGGACAAGCTCAGGCCAGTACACAATCTCCCTATTTGGGTTTCATTTTCTGGTATTCAGATTGAGTTTGTTGTGGAAAGTTTTCACTAACTGCCATCCGTGACCACCCTTTTCAGTATTGTGAATTGCGATTTTTGAATGCTCATACATTCTTGTTCTATTATTGTTATTGAATCAATTCCACTTCTGGAATATAGGGGGTTGAACTAAGCTTAGTTGACAATCATTTTGCATTGCAATTATGAGGCTATTGGCAGGCTGTTTATATGACAGAGGGGTGCATTCATTTGTCTGTGACATTTTTGTTTTGGGAGCACTGGCGTGCAACAGTTTCATTGTGAGTTGAGCCTCTTCAGTTAGGTTTAGGGTTAGGACACAAGGGGTTTCTTTTGTACAGTGGTCAAAGAGCCAATGCTGAGGAAAATATGATGACAAACAATGAGAATGGGACAATTTCCATGTGGAAGAGATTGTTGAATTGTTGGGTTTTTTTTGTTTTTTGATGCAGCAGATTGGAGATGAGTGCAATGTTGATGCGGATTGTTCATCAGGATTATACTGCAGTTTGTGTGCTGCAGCTGGGGATGTGTCCACAACTTGTATTCGCAGCCAGGCCACACCTGTGCCTTCATTTCCCAAGGTTTGAACTCCCATTGACATTGACACAAGAAAACAGAGGTGTAAATGCATGAAGGACAATGATTCTGTTTCACTTTCTTGCTTCTGCAGATGTAGAAGTAACCTACAAAAAAGCTTATAATCTGCTGTCATTTTCCAACATTCTTTGTCCATCACAGGTGTAGGTCTCTTCATTTGCAATAATAGATTTTTCTATGATTGATGTTGCAGAGCACACACCTTCCTTTCAATAAATATGCATGGCTCACAACGCACAATTCCTTTGCCATAGAAGGTGAACCGTCTGCCACTGGCTCTATCCTCAAAACCAACATGAACCAGGAAGACTCTGTCACAGACCAGCTCAATGTAAGCTGCTCACAGCATCCTTATGCTAACTTTTTACTGCTCTTGTGGCCTTGTGCTTTCTCTTTCCACATAATCTTCCTTGTCATTGGTATCTTTTCAGGTCTTGATACAACTGATTGTGAAGGAAATAGCATGATAAATCTTATGATTGCTTAGAAGGTTTGGCTCTAGTTCCTGATTGTTGCAGAATGGAGTGAGGGGCTTCATGTTGGACTTTTACGACTTTCTGGATGATGTCTGGCTCTGTCATTCTGAAGGTGGGATCTGCTACAACCATACTGCATTTGTGAGTTTGACTCAGTCCTTTTTCTAAGCTCTTGCTATGGACTTGGGTAGTTCAGAATTTGCATAACAGAGTAAGTAGTCATGCAAAGATGCACAATTGAAAGCAGGATAGGATTTATTAGCTGGTCTCAATATATGCAAGTCAGTCCTGTAGTCTTCTTTAGTTGTGCCACGTGTTCATGTTTGGAAAAGATTTGGATATGTTGATGTTTGAAAGAGTGGATATTTTTGGCTGCAAACAACCTCTGCAAAGAGATGAGTGTTCTGAGTTGGGATATTTTTTATTTTCACAGCAACCAGCCAGCCAAACTCTGAAGGAGATTGAGCTCTTCCTTGTAGCGAATCCGACAGAGATCATTATAATCTTCATTGAGGATTATGTCCAAGTCCCCAATGGTGTGAGTGAAGTGTTCATGAATGCTGGGCTGAAGCAGTTCTGGTTTCCAGTTTCAAAGATGCCCAAAACAGGGGGTGATTGGCCTACAGTTGATGAGATGATTCAAACCAACCAGCGGTTGCTTGTATTTACTTCTATAGAATCAAAGGAGGAAAGTGAGGGCATTGCTTATGAGTGGAACTATATGGTCGAGAATATGTGTGAGTACACTGATTACATCCAGGTGGAAAGCTAAAGCTGCAGAACAAGAAAAGTTCTGACTTTATTCCAGCTTTTGATGGTAGAATATTTTGATGTGAATGATCTTTACATGTTATCTTTCTGAACAAATGTGCTGGGTTTCAGGGGGGGATGGAGGTATGCAGCCAAGTTCGTGCCCAAATCGAGGGGAATCTAGGCCCATGAATGATGCAAACAAATCCCTTGTGCTCCAAAACTACTTCCGTGATGACCCAAATGAGAATTTGTCATGTGTGGACAACTCTGCAAATCTGGAGAACATGCTTGATGTTTGCTACAAAGCATCTGGAAACCGGTGGACTAATTTCTTAGCTGTTGACTTCTATAAGGTATGCCGTCTTTTTATGCAGCTGTGGTAGTTGGTTTCAGTGGTGTTCTGTCAAAATTGGCTTTATGAAATCCACATGTTGCCATACAGAAATGTATTGGTAGGGGAAGATTATTGGATAAAGCCACACAAAGTACTTTTTCACTCTTGTGGGTCACTCAAATGTGTCTCATGCTGAGCAATCGTTGACCCATCTGTTGTGAACTGATTTCAGAGAAGCAGTGGCGGAGGAGCATTCAAAGCAGTGGACTTGCTCAATGACAAAATGCAATGTGGTTATGATGGCATTGATGCATGCCAGGCCAGATTGAATCTCATGGGCCTGCCTTACTCCCAGTTAGTAAATGAATTGAATACATGTGCATAGGCACTTGGGTTAATGGTGAGCTATTGGAGGATATTGTTTGTTGCGTGTGAAGAACAACTTTCAACAAGAAGCTATAGAGGGAAAGCTTGATGAAATCATTATGGTACTGCATCCATCTCCTACTTGTTCCTAAGATATGAACTGTCGGTATCCAAATGGTGATCAGGAGGAGATTCTTGTCTGATATGTCTGACGCAACCAGATATGTACTGTAATGCACCATACCATACTCAGAATTGTGTTTTCCCAATAAACAATTAGTCTCCAAATTGAGGGTAAGATGTGACAAGGCTTAAGGTTGACTTCAGCTTCCCTGCAATCCATCATTATCCGAAAAACAACGGGTGAAACTGCAAGACTTCAGGGGATGAGTATATGGACATGGCAGGTGGTATTGTAGATTCTATAAATTACTACTTCAACATGAATGCATGTTTTGTAAGTTAAAATTGAAGCATTCACAAAATTGTTTACATATCTGACTAATTAAAAAGTCAAAAGATTTCCAAACCTAGCAATTTGGTGTAAATTTATTATTAGATCACACATTAGGTATTTTTGCTTTTAACATCAACAGGAGTTTTTATTAGTGGGTGGTTCCACTTGGCATTTATGTCTCAACAATGTGATGATAAGGACACGATGAATATCACCATGAACATACTTGTGACAAATTTTTATAGAATGATATTGTTTTAAGAGCCAGTTTTGTGTTTCCATAGTCAAATCTTGAACCAGTTATTATTATTTGAAGTAAATAATACAAATTGTCCACCAGTTAATACATCACTCATGCTCATAATTTTGAATTCATAGTTCCAATCTGCACCAATTCTTATCAATCTTGTCACCATATAACTTACCATAGCAATTTATAACTACTTATATCATAACTTCAAATTTTGATCCTTGCGATTTTTCTTATGATGTGTCCTTGGAGGCTTGGATTTTCACACTATTGTAAGAGTTCCTAATGGATGAATGGTGGATGTAACATGGATTCATCTTTCATTTTTCATCCATTGTTAATCCAACAGGTCCATTCATTGTTCACCATGTTGTGGCACAATTATGTATGTTTCAATCACCAGAATCATAGTGCATGTTCAACATTTTATTTGAATCACATTTGGATTTCTTTATTAAGGTAAAATTGTTCTCAATGTTGATTATATCTCCAAGGAAAGGTAACACAAAAAGGACCAAGCCGTTGATGATGCTTTTTCTTTTCCTTTCCTTGTCAAAGGATTTATGCCAAGGCAATGGTAGAGGTAAATGTTTAGTGTATTGTGTGTAACTAGGATGCTAATCAGAGTTGTGTATTGTATAGGTATGAAATGTGACCCTATATAGATGTACGATCCCACCTATGTTTAACCCCACAACCTTGAATATGCAATGATCTCTATACATATGGAATGCTCTTTATACATCTTGGCAGTGAAGAACAATTCCAAGATTGTCATGGTTGAACCTTGCAACTAATAACCCTTTCAGTTTATATGGAGTTTGTTGACGACATCCCAGATGCACAATATGTTAAAAACTTAAAATACATCAAACTAGTCAAAATTGTGGTTGTGCAATCTTTGGTTAATTCAAGAAGGTCGAGTGAGTACACTCAAATATTTATGAAAAGCAAGCTTAGTAATTGGCTGACAACCCATCTTGAGTTAGGTATTCATACAATGTTGCTTTAAAAGTTTTTGACTTTTTTGAAAAATTCCTTGATAATAATGGAAAACTTGAGAGGTGAAAAAGTTGGTTTGCTTCTCATTATGCATACTATGTGCAAGTATTGTTCTCTTGTACCAGTTATGGTACTTCATTTTGTGGGCGTACCATGAATTGTCATCTTGGTTCATAACATTTTTTTCTTGAGGGATTATTGTGTTATTGCATTATTTGAATTTTTGAATTGATGGTACTCATGTCTTTTGTGGCTTGTTGAATGTGCACTTTGTGGCGGCATAATAACCAATGTGCTGAAAAATGATGTGTGATCCATCCATTGGAGAGCTCACACAACAGACTTCTTTGCTTGGATTGGTTATATTCTGCACACACCTATTTGTGGACCGATATCGACAATTGATACAAAGTAGCCAACAATGGGGACAAGTCTAGGCCTGCCATAAACTCACAACTGCTGAAGTAAAGCACTCAGAGAAATTTCCTAAGTGTATTTGGTGTGCACTACATATATTTCTGTGAATATCCCTTGGACAAAAGAGGAGGGATCTGATGATGCCCATTCTTTGAAGAGTCTGCATGAAGTTATGCTATCTTAAGGCTCCTGTTTAGGAGTGAAAAGAAAGTTACACCTAACTTTCCTCCCCCACCTAAATTTTAGTCTAACTCCTCTCCCGCACCTAAATAGTAGGTGTAAGATCCCTCCGACTCCTATTACTTCCTGAATAACAAATGTTCAGACTTATGATAAATTTCCCCTTCTGCTTTAAGGGTGGTTAAGGCCCAAGAGCAGGGGACATGTCCCAAAATGATAGGCTGGACTTGGCCTTTTGCTTTAGGGTGGTTAAGGGCCAAGGGTTGGGGACATGTCCCAAAATGCGGGCCTGCACTTGGCTAGGCCTGGTCCAAGGCCCTGTATTCTGATAGAGAATGCCACTCACCCTTGGGCTATCCAGTACACACTTACCCAAAGGGTCCACCAGATAGCCAAATAGGTCTCCATGCCACATGGAGAGTATGGAGAGAAAAAGACTCTTCATTAGAGAGGGAGAGAGAAAGAAAGAGTGTTAAAAAGTGTTAACACAAATGAGGCCCACATATTGTCAGTCAAGCTTAGTTTTTGGAACTCCAAAAGCTCAGGACTTTGAGGCAAATGCTGACACAATGCAGATCTGTGATGCCTGATGAATACTTGACTAGAGAACTTGGGTGTTCAAAAATTACAGTACCTAAAACTAGCTGAATTTGACAATGGGTTTTTCAGCTAGTTAGCTTGCTTGCTTGCTTGAATGCTTGCTTGAATGCTGTTGTAAGAAGTTGTTGTTGCTTCCACAGCTGACCCAAGGAGTGTTGTTTCTTGCAAGTTACCCAAGTGATAAAGGTTGTATATTTCTTCTTCCAACTTGTTTGCCAACATTTCCTTTGCAGATGGGTTTGTTTTGTTTTGTTTTGTAGCATCTGATGAGCTTTAGGTGTGTTTTTTTCTTTGGTTTTCAAGTTTCATTTTTTTGTCTCTGAACAAGGGTGGTGTTTCTTTTTTCTGCAAAGGCTTGGGGGCTTGAAGTATGGCTTGGTCAACTTTGGCAGTGGGAGCTGTGAGCAGTTTAGGAATGGTGTATGTGTACTATGGAGTGATGAAGCTCCCCAAAGGAGTGTGGAGGTTGTTTGCACTGTTGCCTTTGATTGCATTCTATATCTACATGCCATTGAAACTGGCAACTGTGTTTGAGAGGGGATTTGTATCCTTCTTATTCACTTGGCTCACCACATTCAAGCTTCTACTCTTGTGTTGGGATGCTGGTCCTGCAGCTGACCCTTGGGCTTTTTCTACTTTCCCTAGATTTCTTGCTGTCATCAGCCTCTCTCTGCAGCTGAAGACCAAATCTACATCCCAAGCTAGAGCAGCTGGAGGATCTGGTGCTCACCAAGGCATCAAAAAAATCCAAGACCGCAATCACCAGCCTTCTGTCCTTCAGGATGTTGGGGTCAAGACCTCCAGCATTCAGAGGAAGAGAATTAGGTCAAGTGGGGAAGTGCAAGAAAACAAAAGCTCCAAGACTCTGAAGAATCCTGAGGCAACACCACCACCTTCACATTTGACTGGGAAAGGAGCATTGGGTGGTAGGAATCTGATCCAGTTTCTGGATGAATCTCAGCTATGGCACATTGTATTGCTGAGGTTGTTCCTCAAGTTCCTCTTTCTGGCACTGCTGAGTAGCATGTATACGTTTCGCATACAGTTGCAATGGTGGCTCATTTATATGATGTACAGCTTTCACATCTATGTCTCATGCAGCCTGGTATTTGATGGCCTTGCTACAATCGTGTCAGCAGCAACGGCTATAGAACTTGAACCAGCATACAACAAGCCTTTTTTGTCAAGCTCTCTTACAGAATTCTGGGGAAAGAGGTGGAATCTTCTGATTAGCAATCTCATACGCACTGCTGTATATGAACCTGTGTTGTATGTTTGTTTGCGAGCTGCACAAGATGCAAACTCAGGGAAATTTCCTGCAAGCAGAGTGGAGGCAAAAGTGTTGAATGAATCTTACAAACCTTCTGATGCTCTTGTTACTGAACGATTTGAATTTTCTGGTCTCCTTCATTCCCGCACAGGTCAGCTTCTATCGCTTAAACCCTTCCTTTGGCGAGTTAGCTGAGCAATGATCATGCTTCACATTTTTGCAAATGGGTCTGAATCTCCAGCAGCAAACAACCAGTTGAAGCACATTAAGGCAACAAATATCACTCAAAAACTGAAGAAAACCAGTTCCATTCTCTGTTCGATTCTGTCACAACATAGATAGAGGTGAAGACTTGAGAGGGATACAGCATGGTAGCAAATCTTTCTGTTCTTGTCCACCATGGTGCTCTGTACCCTACCTGATTGATGCTTAAATTTTTTTCTTCTGCTGTCACAGATTTGGATTCTCAGAGATTCTCCCAAGTGCCATTATGGCCTCGAACACTAGCTCTGCTTTCATGCTTTGTGGTCTCTGGCCTGATGCATGAATTGCTCTTTGTTTACATTTCACTATCATGGCCAACAGGGGAAGTGACAGCTTTCTTCACTTTACATGGAATTCTGGCTGCTTTAGAGGTCTTCATTCGACGCAGATTTCATCTCAAAGTCACGAAACTTGTCTCCATACCCATCACTCTGTGTTTCCTATTTTTTTCCTCGATTTGGCTGTTCTACCCAGCTCTGTTCAGAGCAGGCACTGAGGAACAAGCTATGGCAGAGTTCCAACATTTTTTCTGCAAGCTTCTGCCTGAAAATGGTTGTTCATAGAAGTTGATTTATGACCCGCTTACCCCTATTCAGCAGCTATGATGGACGGTCATAAGGTACACAAAGTCAAACATCCAACATCTCTTGCTCTTATTGCAGCAGTAGAATTCTCCATATTGATTGATTTCTTGTACTCTTAATGGCAGGCATGTTTGCAAGAGGTTCTCAATTGAATTTGTAAATGTTGCTGAAGATTGAGTGGACAGAGATGTTTACAAAAGCCCTGTATTTCACTGGCCCACTAAGGAGATCTCTTGGGAAAGGGGACTCTCAGATTGGGATCAGGGCTCTTGATTTCACAGCAACTTGCACATAAATATCCCCTGCCCCTTCAGCAGGTAGATGCACAGTGTCACTGCATTTTCTGTGCTGCATCCTTCTTCACATGATGATTGCCTCATCTAGCAATTTTATGACAAGAATCATCAGTGAGATACACAAATTTGTCATGCTCTGACCTCTCGTCATTAGGGAGCAATTAGGTTCATATGTTGTCTGCAAGTCTAATCTAGGACTGAAGTGTTTTGTGGGGGGTTAACAACAGATGCCAAAAGCAACAACTCTTCATGTGTTGAGACAACAAAAACTCCTGATTCCTCTGTAGTGAGAAACAAATGATGACTTGACAAAGCTCTTTGACAAGGTCAAGGACGCTTCACTACCACCCATCTTTGTGTCAAGCTGCTCCAAGAAGTGTCATTTATCCCAAAATGCTCCATTGCACTTGTACATTTGCCTCAGAGATTCAAGAAATGTTACTTGAAAGAGTTTCAATCTTGTAGAGTACTTCCTTACTCTTTTGGCTGTCATGAGGACAGCTTCACCATATGCAACTGCCTTCCTTGTGTATTAGTTGCCTTAACTTTGCCATCATTGTGTGGCATTGGTGGGCCTTACTCTACACTGGAACTGTTGCATAGGTCATGCTCCTCAGCATGTCTTTTTTCTCCCTGTCAAACTTCTCCAGCAAGACTTGGCTCAAAGTCTCCATGCTAGGGGATTTAATGAGTTAGATGTGTTAAATTCTCTCCATGGCCTCTATCTTGAGACTTACTCTGAGTGAGAAGCGCATTGCAAGAAACACTCCTGGTTATCAAGAATAGCTCCCCAAAGCTTGAGCTCTCTTATCAGTGGACAGAAGAAAAGGTCTGTGTTTCACATGTCAAAACTCAGACCGAATCATACCCATTTACCATCTCTTGGAGCTGTGTCAATCCTGTTAATTTCAGTGGTTTTTTTGTCCAATTTTGTGATGTAGTGAAAGTGATGATCATCCCCAAGGAAACTTAACCAAATTTGGCTATAAACCAGATATGAAAGTAGGGGGAAAAAAAGGGGTTTAGAATTCTTCTTTATTCTTGGCTGCCTACTGGAACGTATAATGAAATTCTTGCCTTTTAGAACCTTTTTTCTGGAAGTCTGGTGAATTTAGGTAAGTAGTTTTCCATGAAAAAAATCTTTGTAGAAGTTGAAACCAGATTTCTCAGCTCCAAATTTGGTTGCCCAAAAACATCACTGACTGATTTTAGACATGTATTGTCACATTGCAACCATACATGCAGAAGCCTTCAACCAGAAGCAACTCAGACTGTCAACAAAGTTTTGGAAAATGGAAGCTAGCGGAAAAGAGCTTGAAACATGGGATGTAAATGTAAAATGGCCCTTGTGTTATGGTGGTGAAAGCATGCTACAAAGAATACAATAATGCTGTCACAAATATCGTTTTCTTGGATGCGCTGTTTAGTAATTTCAACAATGCAACATTAAGAGGAATTTTTATATGTGTTTCCACATATTATGGTAGCCCAAAACATTAAAAAGTTAATTGTTGAAGAAATTTCATTTAATTTAAATTTTTTTATGTGATGTTAAAATAGATTTGTGAAGAAATACCTATCACAATGTATTGAAAGATGAAAAATATGGTTGAAAAGAAATTGATAAAAATGACAACCTCTATAAAATTTGTAATCTCTATTAAACCATATGATCTCATAATGGTTGAACCATGTTTGTGAATCGCATGAATAACTTTCACAATTTTCACATCACAAATGATATATATTTTGGATTGGTTGACCATAAGTGTGTGATAGATAGATTAAAAATTTGATAAACAATCACATTCACATAATCGGTAACAAAAATTATGCTGATGCCAATCCAAAGTGCCTAGAAACGCTCTTGAAGTCCAAGTAGTGTGAAATGCTTCAGCGAAAAGCTATGTGCACTTGGGGCAGTTGGAATTTGATTTATAGTAGGTCATTTGTGATCAGCAGCTACGAATCATGTGTGGCAATAATGCTTCAGCAAGAGCTACATGCACTTTAGCAATTGGAATTGGATTTAATGCAGCAAGGCCCGCATTTGTGATCAATAGCTTAAGATTGGACCTGTTGGTTTTATGGAATAAAGGGAAAAACATATTTTTTTCTGATTTACTTTGTGTTTTCATGAAGCAAAATATGCTCAAGAAAAAACATGTCTGTTATTGACATGCTAGTTTATGATAGTGAAAAAAAGTTATGTAGTCTCTAATAGCTCAATACATGCGATAGTGGTGGAGATCAAGGGTCAAGTGGTGGATCAAATGGTCTTGGAGATGTCTTTGCTCATGAGCTCTAATTGAAAGAATTTATGTTCCTAGCATATTTGAACAAGTAAAATTATTGGAACATATTGGAATATATATATATGTATATATGGTCCGGAATTATCCAATTACAAGTGATGCACATTATTGAAATTAAGGTGATAACTTCCTCATATATATGTATGTCATAGACTAATTTTGGAAGCCCATAGCAAATACAAATGGTAGCACGATTAAAACATGGTCAAGTAGATGAAAAAAATAGACGTTTCCATGGACTAGCCACTCAAATCTTGAAGTCATGCATATAATTATAAAAAATAGCATTAACTTGGGTAAAAATATATGTCAAGTTCCATTTCGACCATGTCTTAGGTTTTTAAAAATCTAGTTAATTTTTTAAGAAAATGAGATTAAAATGTAGATAACAATATGTTTGAAACACACTGACTAATAATATATGTTCAAATGTATTTTAATGTTACAAAGCTAAATGAAATAAATATGTATTAGGTTAAGATATGAAGATTGCCATATATTCAAAAGAATCATAAATTTAAGAAATTATGTTCCCTTTGTTAAACTCTATTTGGCACTTACTTGAAACCTATTGTTAAAATGTAAAATTAAAAAAGTAATGCACGTCAATGAACCAATATTTTATATTTGATAATTGAACTAAAATAAATAAAATTTTAACAATTTTATGAGGGAATGTGTTGTTGTACTTTACATCTATTTGCATGTAATTTTGCCAAAATATATCAAAATTTCAATTTACCTTGCTTACGCCCACCATGTTAAAAAATGTTAGAAAATGACCCCATTTACATGCATTTCAAGAAAGGTTGGGAAGTTGAAGAAGGGAAGTTATGAAAAAAAAAAACAAATTTCCTCTAGCAAGTTCACCACCAAAATTATGTTTTGAGGGCCCCTTTTAACATTAAATAAGGTAGCTTATATACCAGCCCCAAAATCAAAGAAAAAGATTGAATTCCATGGGTTTTTCAAAGGTTAAAACCTATTTGAATTTGACATTGAGATTTCCCCAACCAAAATTTGGTATAAGTCCAAATAAAAGGCTACATTCCCTACTACCTTTGCAATTTTGACATTAGTAAACTGTTTTTAAGAATGATGAAAATATTTTAATTTTTAAAAATAACACAAAAATTGTTAAGAAAATATTGATTTTCAAAGAATTATAATATTTTTTCAAAAATAATTTAAAGTATTAATTGTTGTATAGACATGGGTGGGTGGTTGCAAGATAAGATGAGTCATTTTTTGTGTCACAATATAGCTTTTTGCAAAGTCTTGTGCATTTACATGTTATTAACATCTCATAAAAAAATGTCAATTTTGTGGTTAGATTTAAAATTTCAACTTTAATAAAACAACATCTATAATAAAAGATTGCAATATACATGCACCAAATATATAATAATTGATTTTTTAAGTTGAAAACTATTGATTGGTTTTATGTTTGTGGTTTTTTATACATGCATTTTTATGATTTTTTTATTTGGGTTATTTTATAAGGATTCAATATATGATATATTATAACAAAAAGAACATAGATGAAATTTTTTTTTAAAAACGAACTTAACCAAAAAAAAGATTTGAACTTTTGAACGACTTGAAATGGACCATATTTTCATAAGTCCATATCATATTCATTTTTGGTGGATTTGAATTTCTTTTCCTTTAACATGTATATTAAAAATTTATTTAAATTAACTTATTTTCATATGGAGTTTTTTAGTTCATTAACCACTATGTAATTCCCCATTTAACCAATGATATTATAATAAATTGTCATTTTAACATTATCACATGGATTTTTAATGTCATAACCTTATTTTGAGAGAATGTGAAGATGAAACCCACACTCCCGAAATGGGGATTTGAGAGTCCTTCGGGACTTTCAAAATTTCAGAGTTCAATTGTAGGGGTCAAAACACTTTGCATTGGTGTGTTCTTTATATCATTGGAAAGCTATCAAAGTGTAAATGTCGAAAATGAGCTCGCATGGGCTATTTGGACATCTATAGCACACGTTATGGCAAAAAGAAGGGTTAGGAGTCAAAACTGGCAGTTTGACTCCCCACCACTAAAAGTCAGGAATCGACCCAGCCCTAGTGCGTGCAAGTGGAGTGCGATACAGTGTTGGAAAGCTCTCGAGGAGAGCTACAAGTTTGCTTTAGACCTCATCCCAATCGGAGGTCTGAGCAAAGAGTTATGACTTTGTAAAGTCCTAAGAGTCCAAACCGGGATAGTTTTACGACTCCTCCTTGGGAATCCCGGGACAAAAAACCATTCGGATGTAGGTGTCGCGAAGAGACACAGAGAATACTTTATGGGGGAAGGTGATGGCTTCCCCTGAGTTTGGGCCGTGATGAGTCTTGTGAGTCCAAAGTTGCTTGTGGTTTGTCCTAGCACTAAAGGTGCTCTAGAAAGTGAACCAACCAATTGTTGGTTAGTTTGATGCAGGTTCGAGTAAGTAACTAAAGCTTGTCACTTTTCCTAGTCCCATCCCAAAGCTTCAACACGCCCCTTTACCCTTTCTAATGTTGAAAGCTGGGAGCGTGGCCCGAGTTCCTCATAATTCCGTTGTTTGAATAACTTAGGCCCATTTTGGGTCTAACTAGGAACTTGGGAGCGCATCATTTAAAGAATGTTTTATTTGTCAAAATGAATCATTATAGCCTGTAACCATTTACATGTGTCAATTTAACAAGGTAAGGTATTATCATTGAAATTATGATAACATTACCTTGTGTTATCCTCAAAGACATCATGACCCTATGGAGTTATTGCCTTTGGAAAACCAAAGGGTCCAATTCTTCATGCTAAACTTAGCAGCCAAAATCTTCATTTCCATTAACCTTGCAACACCTTTTAATTCACATAAAGATTATGCATTTTCAAATGTTTAGAGTTATGTGATCTTTTGAGTTTGCCCCACTATTTAATCATGAGAACTTGTGTACCAATTTAGACATAATGTATGTATGCAAGTAAAAGATTTTAACAATTTTGTTTGAAGAAGTGTTAATGTAGGCTGTCAATTCATATGTATGATTTGGGTGGATGCAAGTTAGGGTGAATAACTTTTTGTTTCCCATTGTAATTTTTTTGCAAGATGCAATTTATTGAAATGTGCAATAAACTTCTAACAAATTCATGAATTTTTCATTTTTTCAAGTGATTACAATATGTTAACTTGAAGTTGAACTCATACATAACAATATTATGAAACAAATATACACCAAGCAAATAATAATGGACTCTTGAAGTAACTAAATATGGATGATTACAACATCTTGGTTTTCCATTAAATTTTATTTTTGTTTATTTTCATTTTCAATCCAAACAATGTATAGGGATTTAATATATTTTGATACATGAAAGAAAAACAAAGCTAGATCCAAAGACTTTGTTAGAAAAACCTTAACATAAAACAAGTCATGAATTTTTGAATGACCAATCATTTTTGGTTAGACTATTATTATTGTTTTCTTGACATATTTGTTAAAGAGGTGTTTAGGTTATGGTTTTGTCAATGGATTAAATTTATTCAACTTCCATCACATAATCCCCACTTAAGCAAGAGTACCATTAATAGACTACAAGTTTAACACTACAAAATGGACAAGTATATATGGAATGTCATATGTCACAAAATTATCCACCTTAACTTGCAACTACCTAATTGATATATATATATATATAATAAATTCAACCTTAGAACAATAAAATAAAATTATCAAATAAAATGCAAAGTTGTGATTTTTCCTTAAACCTCATTTATGTACCCTTCCACAATATGAACTTTTCTATGAATTCTTTCAAGTTGACATTGAAGTAAGATGTGGTGATAAGGTAAGCTTACATTAATGCCATTTCAATTTGTAATAATAATGATATAAAAATTCCATCTTAGATGGATTCCACATATGGCACATTAGTTTGTGAACACTCACACACATAGCATTATGAGAAATCTTGTTTGTCAAAACCACATTGCATTGCAACTAAAGTTGCAAAACAACTAATATACAACTACACTACAACTAAGCATAGAAATAAAGACAATTAATAAATAAAATGTCATGTCAAAAAATCAAGGAGTTCTATTATAGTTATAACTTAGTTATAGATGGGATATTTATACAATGTAATGTATGCATCATACATATGGAAGTAGTCAATCATGTTTGACTTTTTGGCAAGTTGCACTTTAATTGCATGTTGCAGCTACGTCATAAAATAGTGTAAATGTAACATATAATCAACAATTATGTTGTAACTAAATTGTACATTGTTGACACATACGATCATGCCACATGTGCACATTTTCACTACCCATTAAATATGACATTTGCAATTAGTTGTCAACTATGATCCCCCTTGATATAACTAATCAATGTGCCACTATAAAAATATTATTTTTTCACTATTTTGTGAATGTTGTTCAATTGTTAATAAGTTAATAATGAAACACATTCATATTTAATATTTAATATTTAATAATGAATTATTTTTCAGTAACTTATTAACTATTACATATTAAATAATATTTAATAGTTAATCCGAATTAACTAATCCAATTTAAAATTTTATATTCTTAATCAATTCAAATAACCAATTATTCAATTCAAAAATTTAAATAATTAATTATTTGATAAATATGTATTTTACCAAAATTCGTATTTAACCTTTATATTTAATAATGAATATTTTTCAATAATTTATTAAATATTAAATATTAATTAATACATAACCTATTTAATTATTATAAATTAATTAACTATATTGAATAATTAAGCATTGATTAGTCTAATTCAAATAATTAGTTTGTTAGTTCATTTAGAAAATTAATTTAAAAATGTAAATTCAGAAAATAAATGACTAATCATTTGAATTCAGATAATTAATTATTTTAAATAACTAATCAAAAAATTAGATGAATTGGAATGATTAGTTCAAATAATTAAATATTGATTTAGTTTAAATATTTATTTTCTGAATTAAAATCTACATTTATTAACTAGATAATTATCTGAATTTTATTTAAATTTAAATCATCAATTATTTGATAACTAACTAATTAGTTATTTAAATTAGACCAATTAATTCAAAAAAAATCCAATGACTATTTTAGATAATTGATTCACATATATAATTATCAAATAATTACCTATTTAATTGTACAATTAAAAAATTAAACAAAGAATGTGAGAATTTTCTAAAAAGATTGTAACCCAATTTGCAATTAATGTGCAACTAAAAGATTTAACCCATATGTTTCATCTTTAAATTTCATCTCATAAACTATATAGTTTTTATTTTATTTTTCTTGTGTGTTCACATTAAAATACATGTGTCAATTTGGGATGAGCTCAAAAAAAATTTAACCATTAAAAAAATAAAAATTACATGGCTACTAATTAATTCACCTAGTTTTCTACCTTCCTATCTACTTGCCTATTTAGGTAAGTAAGTAGCTAGTCCTATTTTTTACCTATGCCTTTGTATTGATATATTTAGCTACTTAAATAATTTTTTTAAATTTTTTTTCAAAATTCAATTAATATGCTACGTGGCAACTTTTGATTGTGCTACTTGTCAAATTTTGATGATCAATGAAAAATGATGTTAAGATAACATTAACATGGTAATTGTAAACTACTTGCATTTGAGTTACACAATAGTTTTTCCTACATAGTTATAATTGAGTTGCATGAATTGCATATGTATACGAATTGCATCTATTGCAACTCATGTGCAACTTGTTTGATAATAGTCATGCCCGTAAAAATATGCTAAGTTGCAATGAGTGGCAAATGATCATTGCAATTTAAAAATTGAGTTGCAAGGCTAGTTACAAATCACCCCATTTTTTGTATGTATGTTATTGACAACCACTAAATAACTCGCCATAAAACTTTTGATTCATTTTTGTGGTGATATTTTGTTTCATGCCCATTGTCCCAAAGTGTGCCATACAATTGCTCATCCTTATTACACAAGGATTAACTAATATTTGTGTATGAAAGATTTCACTTGTATCAATGGTTCAATTAAATAAGAACAAGGTAATTCGAGTTCAATTTGTCGTTGTTGGTATTGCATGTGTGCCTTGTAATTTTTTACATTCCAAATATGTTCTTCCAAAGTAAAATGTTTTTCCAAATTTATGTTAAATGTAAGATTGTGGGACCGGAAACCTAGTTACCATCAAGGAAAGGGTTGTCGCATAGAAAAGAAATAAAAAGAAAAATGGAAAAACCTTAAGGTAGGGATTGCCTTTTGTTTACCTATCATCATGTTGCAAATATTGTCTTGCAATAGACTTGGAAAATGATCATAACCATTTGCTACCCTTTTGTAACTACTATCTTCCCTTTGCAACTTTTGCCTTTAGTTTGCTTATCATCCTACTAAAACTATCGTCATTTATAAAGTTGAAAAAGACCCACAATTACCTACATACTTCCTATAATTGATGCTTACCTTTTGCAACTTAAAAAATTAATAATTACCTTTAGTTGTTACCTCTATAGGCAGTTATTGTCTTACAACAAAGCTACCTTCCTAACCTAGTAGATAATACAAAGAATAATTTTTATTGTAAAAAAAAAGAGAATAACCAAACTAAAGATAGTAGTATTGAATATCAACTAAGAAGAAACTAAAATCATTGCATTTAAGAAATCAAGGAAAAACAAATTAGAAAATATATCACAAGTTAACCTTCAACCATAGTCCATTGTTTGTATTTCTTCTTCACACATTAATCTTCTTAAAATCACACACACACACACACAATGATAAAATGAGAAAAAAAGAATGAGAAAATGGAATGAACCCAAAAGATAATAAGGAATCAAAAGTGATTCCCTATCACATATGGGTTTCCATATCTTCTTAGATTTTTCCACCTTATCCTAATATCTTGCACAAATCCTAGTTAAGGAAAGTCATTCATCCCTCATCCACTTTCTACTTGGACTGATTAATTTAAATATATTCATTGCCTAGTGAATAGAAGATTATAAATGAATATTTACCACTAATAACTAAATAATTATTACGATGCATTTCTAAATTAATTAGATTAAAAGATATTTTCACTAACAACTACTATTTTATTTACATTCCTCGCCATAATTATTTTGCGGTTATTCTACCATGTGAAGGCAATTCATTACATTAAGAGTACTACCGTCATGGAGCACTTTCACTCTAGAATTTTCTTATAATTATTTTTCCATATCATGGTACTACCATCTAGTGATGGTAACTACTATCCTTTAACACTACAATTTTAGGTTTGGGTGTTTGTATGCTAGAATTTTCACTTTTGGACATCATAGTGTCATTGTTTTGGGACTCTTACAAATTCAAATGTCTTTTATGTCAATTTAAAAAATGTTTTATGAAAAATGACTCAACCATATGATTTGTATTATCTACTGTGATATAAAAGAGGTGGAATCATTTGAAATCAAAAAAATTACATCAAATGAAGGACTTTTAGTTTAAAATTAGTTGTAATGGAATAGCCTTTATAGAAGTTGAAAATGGATTCACTATGATCAAAGTTTGTAATGATATAACACCATTTTCTCTCCAAAAATTCAAAAGCCTTGGTCTACAATTCAAAAAGAAGTCCTCTAACCCATTTCAACATTATATGAAAATATTCTTGATTCTTAATGATACTAAAAATCAATGGAAATTGCAAAATCCTTCATGTCATGATTTTGCGGGGTTAAGAAATTGTTTTTCATAAAGATTGTAAGGTAAACTATATCACATGGTCATGTATCATTGATTTTTGGACAAGATGAGTACTTTTGCAAATTCACAAGTTACATTTTTAGCTTGTAGATAGTACATTTTAAAAATTACTATTAGGGACTAAAAAATGTAATCAATACTAGTCCACTATAAGTTGCAATTAGGTACCTATTTTGCAAACCTTTATTTGAGTTTTAAAGATGTTAATATGCAACTTGCACCAATCTATTCAAATCAATGTGCTTCATACATAGTTCTTGAAGATTTTGATGTAAAAAATGTATTTACTTTAGGTTGTGAAGACTTTGACATATAATGAATACTGTTAAAGCTCCAAATGAAAGTGTTAAAACTGAGCCTTGCAAAACCTTGCCCAAAGAGTATTCAACTAATGTGAAACTAACATGTGATATCAAGTTTTCTCATTAAAAAAAAAAAGGGATTATGGAAACTTTAATGTAAAGATACGAAACACATTACAATTCACATTAATCATGTGTTAAAATCAACATAATTATTCATGCAGTTTTTTGAAAAATTCAATGCAAAGAAAAACATACATGTGGCAATTAGAATAGAAGTCAAATGCTCAATTGAATCCGCCCATGCTAACATGTAATTTTTTAAAAAAAACCATGGCTAAATAATTTTCTTATTTTAAAACTGTAATTTAAGTTGGTGTTGAAAATTTGGATTTACTTATATAGTAGCATTCATAATATATCATAAAAAAATGTGAATAAATACGGAATCAATCTAATGAATACAAAATACTTCAAAACACTTTAAAAACAATTGTAATCAATGTTTTCATTGCTTAAAAGTGACTTGTAAAAGGATTTAAAAAGATTTGAAAATGACAAATTTTGGACAAATTTTTAATATGGATCTCACCATAATAGTATAATGAAAAAAAATTCAAACTTTTTTTAAAGAATATTTTAAAATATTATTGATAAAGAAATCATTTAAAGGGCACCATTTGCTCCTATTAACATGGGTGGACCCAATCACCTTTGTCTATGGACACAATAAAATTTCAACAGAAAATAATTGAATTCAAGAGAAAGAGGTTCATAGGAAAGGAAAAAAATAAAAATAAAATTGTAAGTTTTAAGTATTGATATTGGGGTGGACCTTGCCTTGGTTTTAGAAAATATGTTCACAAAGTGTGGTGTAACTCATGAATTTCATCCAAAAATAGGATGTCTAAGAAAATGTGGTTCTCCAATAGTCTTGAGGTTTCCATGACCATTCATAGAACCCAATGGTTTTAAATATGTCCAAATTTTCAAGCATTTCCCTTATTCCAAAGACTTCAATGGTGGGGAAGAAAATTCTATTAATGAACATACATGCGTGACTTTGAGGACTTCTATGGTTAAAAAAAATTCACCATAGGAACTCTTTAATTTCATGTACATGAGTGCCCTTTGAAGATTGCTATGATTTCAAAGATTTTCATTGTGGGGAGTTTCCTGATTTTGCATACATAATTGTTCTTGAAAAGTTCTATGATTTGAAGGACTTATGTGGCAAGGTACTTTACAATTTGACATACAAGATTGTTTCTAATTAAGGAGTTTGAAGATTTTATGAATTTTCATGATGTCATACTTTTCCATGGGATTTCATGATTGTCAAGTAAGTTGAAGTTTTCCATGTAGTTTGGGAGTTTTCTTTTGAAATTTCACATACCATGGAAATTTCAAATTCCTAGGAAAATGTATTGTTTTTTTGAAGACTTTGGAAGATGCATGTTTTAGGATTTTGGTTCAAGGATAATTTGACTTTTGTGTGTTGTGTTTTGTGCTTGGTCTCATTCCATCCTTTGTTTTGTTGTGATTTGCACATGGGAATTTTAAAGTTTAATAAAAGCTTTAGTGATGTTGGTCTTTTGCATCACCAAGCTTAAATTGTGAGTTTCTTCTGTTATGATTTCCTTTTAGTTCTTCCCATGTTCGTTCATTTGCTTGTTGTTTTAAAAAAAAATTTGGCTATGGGTTTTTTTTTGTATTTTGTATTTGGAATTGAAATTGAAGATTTTCTCTCTTGTTGTAAGAAGAGAGTTTTTAAAAAAAATCACATTTAATGGTATTATGGTTTGGGGATTTAGTGTCTAGAATCATCATTTTCCTTTGGGTTTGTTCTATGTTTTTTTCATTGTTGGAGATGGCAAGTGAAGATGGCAAGTGAAGAGGATGTTGAGGGTATGATTTTTTTGTGTTATGAAAATATGAATATTGTAGGCTCTTTGTTTGTCCCCCTTGTTTGTTGCAACATCTTGTTCATTTCCCCTTTTCTTTTAACAAAAAATTGACATGTTGGTGTCCTTGTATCCACTTGTATTTTACTTTGACACAAGTGTATTTTGATTTGTTTAATGGTTCAAAAGAGTTGCCATTGGTGCGATAAATGTTTCCAACCATTTTGTTGAAGTTATTGTAGACCTTTCAAGAATCAAATAATGTTAAGAATTGAGTTGCTTCTAGGTGCAAGCAAGATAAAGTAGGAAATTAAACTACCTTGATAGCCCCAAGAAAATTAGGATGAAAATAAACTTTGGAAATCAACAAATCCCATATAATAAAAAATGGTTGTACATTCATTGTTTTAAGTTTTATGATAAAAAAATGATAATTTTTCATTAATGTGCTTTACTTTTAAAATTTTATGTTGTCTGAGAAGTTTTCAATAGGCTTTTGTAAATGGTTTATGTAAAGCCTTTTATTTTTAGGTGTAAATTTTGTTCCACATGTGTGTCAAATATGTTCTAACAAAAGAAAAACTGATGATAATGATATTTAGATCCTAACATAAGATAATACATATGTATTTCATTAAGCTTTATAATGAAAAAGTAGATGAACACCATATTGACTCATCAATTTCAAATGTATTTATAGTTTTTTCATATTGGAGCTCTTCAAATTTTGTATTCAATTTACCATAAACTCAATGAAGCACACAATGTTTTCATAATGAAATTTAAATAAAACTTGAATTTACTTTCTTATGCTTCTATAAAAAAAAAACTCAATCTTCAAAAGTGCACTTTTTTGGGGGTATAGTTTACCATGTCACCTTTTCACAAGAGTGGAGTCCTTCCAAGATTTGAGCTTGTTTATTTTTTGAAAGGTTAGCTTATAATTACCTCCACCAACACCTTCACCTAGATCTTTAATTTTAGTTTGTTCAAGTTTCAAAGCAAAAGACATGTTGGTTTATCTTGATTGTTTAGTTAGGGTTTTGTTTTATTAGATTGCCTCTTGCTCAATATCTTGGCTCAAAGCAACTGATCAAGATGATTTAGGTGACCAAAATGAAGCACAAACCTAAAAGCTAGATTGCAATATGAAGTTGTTATGTGCCCTTAGATGGCACTTGTGCAATTGGGAGATTGATGCCTAGAAGAAGAATGGAATACTCTATCTTCATTGTCACGGTAGCACAACAATGAATTTTGAATTGGATGATCTTTGTACCATTACAAAGTTTTCAATCATCTATCTATGAAGGAAGGTAGTTTCTTTTGTAGTTATGAGATCCACCAAATCGGGATGCTTCAGATCGTGTTCTTGGTGTCTTTGGAAAGCTCTCAACAAGAAGGGGTGCATGGGCTTGTTCCATGACGTTTGGACTTGTGGTGCAAAAGTTCTTGAATATTGAATGATTTCTTCACTGAAAATTAAATTAAATTGTAGCTGAAAACTTTGGAGGAATTGCAATGTGCTTTTGGTGTGGTTGGAAAGATCTTGATAAGCAGGATTTAATGGAATTTATCTGGTAAGGTTTGGATTCAGAATGTGGGAGATATTGATTTTTTCGTGACTTCTGCTGCTGAAAATTCAAATAAGTTCCAAAAAACCAGGTTTTGGGAGAAAAAATCAGTTGAGGCTGTGTTAACACTTGGGCCAATGGCACAGGCCACACTAGTTATAAAATAGTGGGCTTGCATTGTGAAGATATGGGTTGTTTTTCAATACTTAGGAGCATTTAAAAAGTTGGGGTGAAACTTGTGAAAGTGACTCCTAACTAATTCAAAGTGCAAATTAGAGGAGCAAATCATGTTTGATTGAAGACAACCTTATTTGCTCACAAAATATTCAGACCATCACCTTCATCATGAATATAAGCAGTAACAAGCTGTCACGACAACCCATTGAAGTCTAGGTGTAGAGAAGTAAACAATAATCCACCGACCCAAAATTTTCAGGCATTTAACATCTGAGTTCTGTGTTTTTAGTGCATTTTGGGAAGCAACAGGAAGACTCAGTCATCATGAAGTCAGCTAGCACTGGACAGACATAGGTGATTCACAAAGTCAATTGGTTCTGTTCAAGTATTTCAAACTTCCGCTTTTCCTGATTCTAATGTAATATGTTTTCACCCTCTGTTGCAAAACTGCCCAAGTGGTTCAATCATCATTGTTATCATTGTCAACTGCATCTACAATCTCCAAGCATTGCAAGTCCTCATCATCCTGCTGGTCACCAGTAGGTGGATTCAGAAAGAGTCCCTCCAAATGCATTTGTGAAGAGCTGTTACCCCCACTCTCATGAGACCGTGTTTTAGGTGGATGCTTCCCTGCGTTGAGCTCATGAGTAACATAGTCACCAGTGGAATCATATTGTGCACATATAGCTCCATATGCAAACATGAAAGGGTTGTTGTCTTGAGCTATGAAGTCCAAACCATTATCCAGTGTTGTAGAAGCTTTAATCTTCCCCCCAACAGGACCAGGCACACCAACAGGCAGTAAAGCAGGTCCACTGGTGTTGGCTCCTCCACCCATAGAGTTGGAATCAGCTGATGCAACACTCAGCTTTTCTGCATACAGGATTTCAGTAATCACCCATAGCTCTCGTCCTCTACAATTTCCACACATTCAACCCCCATTTGGAATTAGGGCAATTGCTGCATTTTCCATCCTGGTTGAGACCACCATAAGCCAAGTAGAAAGCACCTATAAAACCCCTGATGCGCTCCTTGTCACAGCATAGCTTTGGCTGATCATTTCACACATTCAATCTCATTATTGAACCTTCCAGCAACCTGGAGATACAATGCTCAGACACTGAAGGGTTTTGGCCTTCTTGTGTGCTGATCGACTAGCTGTTCAATTCAGTATGAACTTGTCTCTGGTGCCAAAGATGACACTGATGGTGGTCACACACATCAGGATGCTACTTGGACACATCAGGGTGCTAATCTTAGCACCTTCTCAACACCTTCAAAATCAACAGAACACAGTGGTTGTAGGACTCAAAAAAATATGGCACAAAGTAAACCCTGTCCATGGCTCTATGCCCTCAAAATGATGAAACTAATCTTGCAGTTTTTGTCTGGGAGTTGGGGAAACTTGCCTTTTGCCAAAGCAATGAGCTGGTTGGGGCCATTTGAGGATCTTCTTGTCAATGTCTGGCTTCCACATTTTCTCACTTATGATTGCTGTAAGCTCTTCCTTGTTCACACCAGCGGTCTTCACCCGTTTCAGATTGCATTTCAGATGTTTGGCATTACGGAACTGAAGATTTGCATCCCCAAAGACAATCAAGAGAGTACTAGTCACTGAAGTTGAAGACTTGAGAGTCACATCGATATCTAGGTGTGTGCGGTTCCATGTGAAAAGCTCTTCATCTCCTTGTGCACCCACTGCACAAGACACCAAACAATTTGCCTACTGTTCAGGTATCAAATTACAGCTCCAGTTGCAGACAAAATCAACTTGAAGGAAGTCAATCATATTGTAACTTCATGCCCTAATTCTCCTTACCAATTGCAAGCCATACCCAAATGGACTGATGAGCCCTTGCACATCAAATGACAGCTTGGACCCCAGACTTTTATCAGAGATGCACAGGATTCAAGGCCTCCTCTTCAACAACATACAATTTTTTTGTAAATCCATCTTGATTGTCAATGATCACAAGCTGTTGAATCCGTGACAGCACTAAAACTTAACGTAGAAGAAGAATAGATCACATGGCAGGCTGATCCTTACCGCCAGTTCTTTGGAAGCTTTCTAGCCCATCACGAAGACGTTCCTGGGTCTCGTCGAATTCTTGACCTTGTTTACCCAAACTGACCATGGAGCCAACTTTCTCAAGGACAGGGGTGAAACCCTCGCGGTCTGTCTTGATCAAGACATCCAGCAGATTCAAAGTCTTCAAAGGGCTCACAGCTACGACACTATGTTCCTGGAACAGGTACTTGCGCCATTGATCCATCATCACTCTGGCACCCAAACTGCTGCTAGGCTACTATTATAGTAACTGTTCTTAAAAGAGAATGAAAGAAGAAGAAGACTCGTTTCGATGTGGAGAAATGAAGCTGGCCACTCTGATTCTGTACAAGCGATACCTATAGAGCCTCCTATCTTCAAAAGGTTCTGGACACTTCTGAGCACGAGAAAGGTTCCATAATCCAGCATGTTTAAGCTACTATACTCTATAATGAATTTAAACCTAATATCCTTGCCTTGCCTACCAAGGCAAGGCCAACAAAACTGGGTTTTCCAAAACACCCCTCAAATGGTGGAGGAGTAAATAGGCTGGGTAAGATGCCATCCAATTACACTCAAAAAAACTCGGAGCACGTCTTACGGAACAAAAATGTAATCCCTAGAAAATTTGTAAGCTCTCCTTGATTTACTATTCTTCTTGTTGGCTTCCTTGTCCTGAGGAACTGGGAACTGCGAGAAATCTGCCGATCAAAGCGTGTCTGATTCGCCTTTGCGCTTACAAGCTCTTCTTCCTTGTAGGAAAATTATTGTTATTTTTGGGTGCGTAGAAAACTATCCAGCCCATATCGACGACTTGATTCCGGCAATAACCGTTTCAGGAAATTTTGCGTGCTACTGCATTATAACATCAAATTTTCGGATCGTGATTGCGGTGGCAAACTTCGACGGTCATAGACGATAGGCATGACGAAGTTTCTCGTGTAGGTAGCTGCTGCCTAAAAATTTGTGAAGGGTGCAGACTTGGTCCTCATCCGATTTTTCGCTGCATGAGGAATCTAACAATAGGTATTTGTCAAATTAAACTACTTCGTGAAATTCTCGTGCTAACACCAATGGGTCGCCGATCAGGAATCAATCTCATGTGGGAGCTTCACGACTATTCAATTGCTGTTAACTTGATGATGTAGAATTCTAGATTAGCGAGCTGGTGTATGCTGATGATGCACAGAACGTACTAGAGTGATTGATGATGTTCAATGTTCGTTTTGGTTCTTTGAACGGAGCTTTGAATCCACGCTAGGCTAGCGATGGAGGATCAGCCATCTCCAGCAGGTTGCTGCTATGACGACAAAAAGGTCCAGTATTCTTATCATTCTATGCATGTTCCTTTGCAACTAGGTTAAGAGATCAAGAGTGTGGCATTTCATTGTAATCCTTTGGATTTGGACAGAAATAGCTTGTTGGTGATGGTGAGAAGGGCCTTCCTGACCTTAGAGCATCCCCACCCATACACTCCAAGAGCATGTTTTGGATGTAGACTAGATAAAACTTGCTGGTTTGGTTCAAAAGAATGATTTTGCTACATCATATTTGCACAAGATGTGGTGGGCTGGCAAAAGCCATTGCATAGTCTAGATCCTGCTGTGAATTGGCTAGACTGCTTGATTGGTCCTTGCAGCACAGTCTCCCACTGTTGTTGAACTTTTTAGAGTCCCTCTTTCAAGTTCACGGGTGGGGCTTGTGATATGTAAAGAAGTAGTAATGGATATGAGAAATACCGATGTAGGCCTAGATACCCAATATGGGTGGGGATGCTCTTACTTGAGTGCTTGAAAATTGTGGATCTCGCTCCAATGCCAGTTGATGAACAGATGATCTTGAAGAATTTTGTTAGGGTTTTAGTGCAAAGATCAAAAACTATGTCTGGTCTGATTTAGCACTGAAGCTGATTAGGGGAGGGATCATGCCACTGTCTGTGAATCAGCTACAATTGGTGCAGTCAGAGCATGGTTTGCAGTACCATTTGCAGAAGTTGCCTTCACAACTTGGAGATGCGTTTCACAGGCATGGTGAATGTGGACAAGCTGCCATAGACATGGGAGATTGGGAGACAGCAAGGAGGGAATTTGAGTGTTGTAGAAATGTAGTAAAAGAGTTAATTGCAACAGATGTTGGAAAGGCAACTCAGGACTGGCTGCTGGTTTGGGCTAGTCTTCCTCTGGCAGATTTGTACCATTTCCATGAGAAGAGGCTCAAGGAAGCCTGTGAGATTCAAAAGGAGATGCTCAACTGTGTCATGCCTCTACAGGATTCTGATGAGCATTACATGGTGTTTCATACCCTAGCAATTTTCTACTACATTTCACTGTATGAATGGGGTTACAGTGCATCCTGTTCTAGCAATCCTGCAGTCAGAAAGGATTCAGCTGTTGAGAAGTATGCTATGCTCCAGGACTTTGATGAAAAGGAAGCTGAGCCACACATATGTTACCTACTTGCTATTGAGCACTTTAGACATTCTGGGAGTCTAGAAGATGGTTTGCACTGGTTAAAAGAAGCAAAGAGGGTGTGGGGTGAAAACTTTCCAGACAAGAAGAATTATGACTATGCATTGCGGGAAGCTTCAATGTACATGCTGATAGGAATGTATGAGGAGGCTGAGATAACACTGAGAGGCTTGATAGGCAGCATGGAGTCAGATCAGGCTCCAGAATCTGGACTACATAAATTGGACAGGATAGAAACTTATGGCCTCCTGAAAGATTGTTATGAGGAGTTGAGCAGAAGGGCCACAGCTGATGGAAACACTAAGAGAGCTGAGGCCTATGCAGCATCAGCAGTAAGCACAGGTATTGAGGAGTCAAAACTGGTTGATCAGGTCGAAGATGACACAGTTCAGAAAGTTGAAGAACTGAACAGAGAGAGGCTTCAGCATGAAGGCAATCAAGAGTAAGCACACATTCAGCCTGCATGCAAGTTTGAACACCATGAGGATTGTTGAATTTTTCATGTGTGATTTTTTTGACCTGCCAGGTGCTTCTTGTGGCCTAACTGCATTTCTGAAAGGAAGAGAACAAATGATGAGAAAAAGACTATCTCAATAGGACTCTGTTATCTGAGCTTCTTTTCATCCTATAGGACTTCTGCATTGCCTTCGAAAGGTGGGGAACCACCCATCAATTTTTTGAAACAAGCATATTCTAACTGATCCCTGCATATTTGCTGTTTATCCTCGTCTTGTTGCAGTTACCAAAAAGCAGCTGTCTGTCTGGAAAAGTGTGTTGATTTGATCCAAAGGTGTGACCACCCAGAACTGAAGATCAGCATCAAGTTGTGTTATGCTCAACTTGGATCCCTGTATAGGAATCTTTACAAACAGAGTGCCACTCACAATTCAGTTGATCATGAGTTTTTCTCACGTGCTGTGCATTACTACGAGGAATACCTCAAACTCATGGTATCTCCATTGGATGTTGCTGATGCCAATTATGAACTAGCACGATTGTATGGGATATTGGATCAGGTGCAGATCTGTCCTTTTGACACATATGCAGAATCCCTTGAGGGCCCCTCATTGGCAGAACACTTTCATGAACTGCAACTGTCAGCTTCCAACCATAGCCTCGAGGTGGATTCTTACTTGGCTAAAGATACTCCATTACTTGACTATGGTAAAAAAGCAGCACTTATATATGCTGATATTCTGTATACAATGACAGAGAACAGTGAGTGTTGGACAAGGGTGCTGGAGTTCCACAAGAATGTGTACACCCTCTTGCAAGAGTACAATGTAAGGAGGTATGTCATTCTTGAGCGTAACCGGATTTTGACATGTAAACCTCTAGACCATGAACACATGGAAACCGCTAACAGATGGATGAGGCAAGCATTGTTGTGGGCAGAAAGGGAGCGCACCCGTGCTTTGCTTTACCAGCTTGGACCAAACAAGCTGAGTCCCCTCGCATCAAAAGAGCTGTGGGATTTTGACATTGATGATCATGTTGCATGGGAGGCTCTCCAATGCACTCCAGCTGTGTGTGGAGACGGAACTGTTTTTGTGGAGTACAGCAATTTTACGAGGATGAATCGGTGGTTTGTGTACGTATTAACTCAGGTGTGTCCCTTGCTCTGAAGTTCACCATTGATACTCTTGGCACCTTCTTGAGAGACAGTGTTATATAAGCACAGATGTAGCAATCTGTGGTCACAGATTTATAACACTCTTTGTATTCATCAGTACTTTACCACCCTTGGACAACCATCAGCATCCAGCTGGTGCCACCCTCAAGTATGAAAGGACTTTGATTGGCAACCTTGAGAGACTTAGAATCACAGGACGTTGACACATAAATGGGATCAATGTGAAGAGAAAAGTGGTCATAGGACCAGTGCACTTTCTTGTTCAAATCCAGCAATGTTGACAATCCTGTTTTGTACAAGTGTCTACTTGTATTTGTGATCCCAATTAACCAATTTTGAAATGGATGTCAGGATGGCACTGTTGACATGACATGGACTGAAGAGCCTGTCGATATTCAGAAGAAACTGGAAAATTTGCAAACTCATCTGTGTTATGGGTGTTCAGAGATGCCACCTGATAGTGGAGAGGTGGATGGTCACTGGTATGATGATAGGGACATGCAGAAAGATTTGGAGTATCTGCACGATCTGCTGATTTCCCCTATAGCAGAAACTTTATCCAAAATGAAACCTGAGCACAAGTTGATCTTTGCTCCAAATGAGGTGTGATCAAGCTGTTTGCAATTTGCTCTCAAGATCCTCCATTTCAGTCCTTTCCACATTAGAGATTGTACCCACAGGGGACATATGGATAGAGCTATTGATATAGCATTGGCTGGATTGTTGTTGTGTCAGCTGCTCACCAATGTGCCATTTGCTGCACTTCGAGATTGCAAACAACCTGCAGGCCAGCGTTATCTTATTGAGCGGCATACCATTTCTGTGACTCCCTCCATACGGGTGCTCAAGAACTGTAGTGAGCGTCTCAAGGATCTGCAAAAGGTCTCTCATAATCCAAGTTGTGGAGCAATTGTTGCACTTGGGGATCCAGCATATGGGCCCAATAGTGAAACACCTCGCCTTGAATGGAGTGGTGAAGAAGTGAAATTCATTGAGTCCTTGTTTGGTGAGACACAGGTGGTGAAACTACTGGGACCGGATGCAACTCCACACAATCTTCTGAAGTGGGCTAAATTCCCATCTGAGAATGAATTTACTCAGGCCTTTTTTCATATAGGAACACATGGCAAGTTTGATTCCCAAGAATTCAGAAAGGGAGGTCTTCTACTGGCAAGACCTGGCTCAAAGCCTTATGGGCCTCATAAGGAAGTCGAAAAAACATGCGGTAAGCTCACCCACTTTTGATTCTTTGCATGAAGCATAACCTAGCGAAGACCAATCCCAAGTGGCATGATTCCATTGTGAACTGAAATTTCCATGGATATGGGTTTGGAAAGTGCAATGTCAAAGGGTTGTCAAATTCCTTTGTCTTTTTTGCACTTTCATCTTTTCTGATCAAAGATTGCAAGGTGTAACCATGGAAAACTGCCAGCAAATTGACTGAGATAAACCAAAATGTTTTGACAGCTATTCCAGAGTCTGGACAAGATGGGAACTTGGCTAAGGTGGAGAAGATTTCTACACAAATCAATGAGGACTCTCAGGCCACAAGGAGAAGTTTTGGGGAAGTTGGGGGAGTACGTGGTAACCTTTCCCTCGGGAAAAGAGCTGCTAATCTGAAGTCAGATGACATAGTCAGATGTGGGTTTCAATGGAACATAGATATGGTGGTTCTCAGTGCTTGTGATACCTTGAGAGGAGAAATTACATCAGACAGTGTGCTCAATTTGCCTCGTGCATTTCTCACAGCTGGGGTCCCTTGTATCGTGGCCTCCCAGTGGCAAGTGCCAGATGCGTCAACGTTTGTTTTGATGCAAGGCTTCTACACACATCTGAGGAGGGGAAAAGATGCAGCCTCAGCTCTGCGTGCATCCATGCTGCAAATGCTGCAAATCCTGAACCCTGATGATCAGCAACAAGTGTACAAGGTGCATCAGTGGGCCCCTTTCCTTGTGTGGGGATTGCCAACAATCTGCCTTCCTCCCCACTTACAAGATCCTTAGCTCACAGAGAGAAAGCTTTAACTTGAGCTAATCAATCTTAGTAGGATATGAGTCATCCCCTGGTTGTGTCTCACAAAATGCAGAAGCAACTCTTCAGCTATCCTAACTTTCTCTCATACAAGAGCACTGGTAGTTAAGCTGATAGTTATTTGTGTTTGCTATCTACACTGGTAATGCCTTGTGCAATTTGAAACAAATACTCCCAGATGCCCTTGATGGTTATCTTGCTCAAAACTCCTGAATTCAGCTGGAGGTTGCAATTGGTGTTTCTCAAACAAAATGGCTTCTTGAATGCTTTCCACTACAGCTTGAGTCCAGCTCAAGCAATTTCCTTTTGATGCACTCTTTCAACATCTGTAAATGCAAATGCATCTCCACACAAAGTTTCCGCCAATCCCTCTCTATTTGTGGTAATATTCTTTGGCTGCCAAACCTTTCTCTACACATGGTAGTATTGTTTTGTTGTTGGTACGGCATTGACCTCGGCTGCCACGAAAAGAAGTTTCACTGTTGGCTGTGAAATGATGGATCAGTGATACATAAATTTAGTGCTTTTGGTCACCACCAAGATTGGTGTTGGGCCACTATGCATGACTGACCCATGGTTAGAAAACTCAGTTACCAAGTTTCAGATACCTTACTCCTGTCTCGAGTCTGAGTTTTGTTGACTTGATTTAGTGACCTTAAACCCTGATGGCTTATGCCGTCAGCTGCTAGGCCAAAGGGATACTGTTGGAGGTACTTAAGATTTGTTGTAGAGTAATGATCTCTTTGTTTGACAACAAAAGGTGTCCCTGTACAACAAATGATTTCACTGGATTTTGAGTTAATTCATTAGTCTTAGTGAATTGGACCTAGTGGGAATGTAGTGAATTCACTAGTCTAATGAACAGGGACTAGGACTAGTGAACTGCACCCACATTTTGTACTAGTGATGCTGCCAAATTTCTTTTGACACTCGTGAATTTATCTAGGTTCTTGTCTTTAGTGTGACTAGACCTGCTTAACCAGTAATGGATGTGGTTTCAAATTGATCATGGAATGCTAATACCAGGCAACCCACATGCAAGGCCATCATGGTATTACTGGATTGATAGACTGGTTCTCATTCTGTCTGGTTAATGGACTTTGTTTGGGTGCATTCTGATGGGAATATGCAGAATTGGCTCTTGAACTGCTTCTAGAAATCTGCTCATGGCTCTGGGACCTTATGACTGTACCAAACTACAAGTTCATTGGGTAACTTTTGTTTCACCTTCAAGTGTCTGTCATGTAGTTTTCTCAGATCTCATACATAGCAATCAAATGCACAAAGTTCCCATTTTTTGGGTAGGGAGAGAAATTTTAGAAATTCAGGGGCAATAGAGCAATGTCTCTCAACCAGTGGGATGAAACTGACATAAAATCACCCATTGTGTTTTCTCTCCCACACATACAAGGATTGGGCAACTAGGCACTCAGCTCTCTTCAATGTCAGTTTTATAACTGCAGATAGTTCTACTTCAGTGATACATCTGATTTGCAGATTGTGCTTCAAACATCATCAAATCTTTGGAAAGACCCTTCAGTCACACATAGTGATAGTGTACTTTGGTGCCCATAATAAAAGGCAATCATCTTCTTTTTCTCCAAGGAGGTGAAGAACCATTGCTAGAAACCTGCATAGAAAAATTCACCTATGTTGTCTGAAAATAGGTCTTGATGAGCATGGGAGCCCAACTGATATCAGAAAGCCATTTCCTGGAAAAACAGGGAATTAGAGATTTATTTCCAGCACAAAAATCAATTGTCAGGCTTGAGCTGGAGTTGTCAGCACAAACTTTGGAACACTTGATAGGTAAGGGAGATCATACTGGAACTTACCTGCAATCTTGTTTTTCAAGTTAGGATCTTTCATTTGCTGATGGCTCCATACAGTCTCTCCTTTTTTATGATATCTCCCAACTGCAGTCAATCATCCTTCACTATGGCTTCCTTGTCCATCATGTAATTGCAAGGTGACCTCCAAAATGTACCTCCCAGCAGGGTTCTATATCATGATTTCTTTGAGTTCAATTACATAACTTTCAGAAATTTCTAGCCCCAACTCCCTTTGAAGCTTCATTCATGTCAGAGAATCAGGGATGTCCTCTGATTCATTATGCAGTTCAGAAGGATATTTTGCCCAAGGTGTTTAGATGAAACTCAAAACCAAAAAAATTGTAAGCCAACATCCTTTGACACTTCAAACAACCCCAGAATTACACTGGAGCAGTAGTTTGACCTTCCAATTGTCTTTCTTAACTTGCAGAAATTGACTTCAATTGTCTGTCAATGTGATTGCATAGAAATTCCACAAAAGCTTTGGAGGGTGAGCAATCTGTTTCCCTCCCTTTTCAATCACATGGAGAAATGTAAAGTGCAAAACACAATGAAATCAAAGAGGAAGACCATCACAACTATACCTGCTTCAAGCTGCTGTAGGCATGAGACTCACCACGATGTTCACATCATGTTCACCATGTGATATTCAACAGTGGTCATGTTCTCCTGGTTGGCTTCTAGGTGCATTTTCTCAAATACCCTCCAGCCTATTTCTCACTCTTAGTAGTTCAGTTTGGAGTCCAACACATCTGATCACAGCTTCACTCTTGAGCTTGATACACCTGCAGCCTTCATCAGTCTCATTTTCTCATGCAACATCTTATTTTTCCTCATGCCATTTCTTTTTCTAAATTTCTTGAAATCTGCCCCTCTAAATGCCCAGGAATTCAGGAACTCTCCTGTTGGGTTATTGATTCTCTTTCTTGTGGTCCACGGCAGTCAATACCCACTCTACACATGAGATGAGCACGTGAGGAATCTCCTACACAATGCCTCGAGGAGGAGACTACAAATCGAGACAACAACAGTCTCACATCCAAACAATGTGAAACAAAAAAAAAGGGTCGGTTCCAGTTAAATTTCCGGTGTTTGCGGATCGTGACGAGTGATCCGCGGATTGATAATGAAGCGAAAGACAATAAGAAGAATACAAGTCAACAAGAACAACAATAACAAGAACAACAAAAATCTACAGAAAGACAAAAAAAAAGTAAGCAAATGTTCAGAGATTCTACACGGCAACCTTTCAGCATTCTTCATTTTCTTTTTCATATAAAAAGGAACCCTAGTCGACTAGTTTTACCCATTGACTTAGAATGGTGGGGGAACATGAAACCATGGTCCATGGACATATCGACAAAGACCGCTTCTTATTCTTAGCCGTCACCTCGCCATCACGCCCCATTAAAAAAAGGTGCAAATTTTGTTTCTTTCTCAAAATGGCGTCAGCCACCAATTGCAATCATAAAGCTGTCAGGAATTTACGAATCGCTCACCCGAGTTTTGCAACTTCTCATTCCACTGTACCCAAACGTGTCCCCTCTCTTCGTAAGTTCTTCATCTCTTCCACACATACCATCTTCCATCTTCCACACATACCAGCTAGTGAACATCTATCACTAATGATTTGTGGCAGAGTATGCCCTTTTAGCATTAAGTTTTCCACTTCATTATTATTGTTTTGATGGTCTTGGTTTTCCTTGCATGTGTTTACATTTGTTTCAATATGCCTTGTACTTTTTGTGGATGGATTCATATACAATGGTTATATCTCTCATAATACACTCTTTAAGGTAACACAAATTACACAAGTATGACACATTTTACAAATGAAGAAAGACAAATTATTTGTGTGATTGGCATGGTGAACATGAACTTTCAAACATCCTATCAAAAATCTAATAGAATGTAATGAAATCAATCAATTGCATCCATCACACACATATTGGAAGTACTTATATACTAAAAAATGATAGTAGAATCTAAAGGTGATCAGAGAACATATGGGAAGATTTCTTTTTCAAGACAGTTAATGTAATGAATAGGAAAAATAATTATTTATTAATATATGTATACTTGAGCTTTGAGTTGTTATGCAGTATTGTTGATGATTTTTTTCTTATTACGTTTTTGTTTGATTATCAATAATTCATCATTATTTATGTTAATGTCAAATTTAATTTCAATTAATATAAATATCATGGGCATGAAAAGGTACATGTTAATTTGTTTTTTCATATCCATGTTGGTGGGTAAAAAAAGGGATGAAATTATTATAAGCATAAAAAATAATTATTAAGAAAGAAGTGAAGTAGTTATAAAAATAAGAGATAGTTATTATGAAAGGAATGAGGTAATTAGGCTTAAAAAATGAGATAATTATATTTGAAAATGTTTTTGGAATTGTCCAAGGATGACCATACAAAAAATTATGCAAAATCAATAATGAGCCTATGAAAAATTATAGAAAACCACCCATATCTTAGTTCCTTGAAATTCTTGTCATTAGAATATAAATTCAATAATTAATTATCATAATTCAACCAAACATTAGAAGAAGTTTGAAAATCAATGACTCAATTTATAATTAATTTTAATCATAATGAACATTTGTAACTATAAAAGGTTATAATCACATAAGACAATTGCAATTGGATAATTAATCACAAAAAACACCACATTGCAAGGAAGTAACACCAATAGTTGCAAACATTTGCAATTATAATTTATTTTTTCATCCATTATTGTGGATGAACATGAATATAACATGAATATCATGTAACCTACATAGAATTCAACTTTCCAATTACATTTGTGATTACCTTATAAATAGTCACATGATGTTGAGTGTATTAGTTACATACCTATTTACTTGCCTAAATAAAATAATAAAACAAAACAAAACAAAATAATAAATAAGTAGGTAATAGGTGTTTATCCTAGCCTATCCTAACTTACTTAACTTAGTTCATTAGGTTATCTAGCCTAACCTACTAGGTTACTTAGACTAGTTTAGCTTTTAAAACACCTACTTACATAAGTAAAATATTATCTAGGTGTATAATAAATGTCTACCCTAGTTTAATCAACCTAACTTACTAGGCCTATCTACTTAATTTAACATATTTAACTTAGTTTATCTTACCTTAACTAAGCTAGTCTAATATTTAGGGTACAAATATAAAAATTTAAACTCTTTGCATCTATGAAAATTTAATCAAGTTTTTAACCATTGCACCACACCATTATATGATCACTATATTTGTGAACTTATTTATTTCACATCTTATTATTATATGCATTAGTTATGTGAATACAAAATTAAACAATGTGTAAATAGTTTGTAAATAGGTGGGTAAGTAAGTAGATGGCATGCTTACTTAATTATACTTAAATAAATGACCTACTTAGCTTATATATCTACCTATATATATATATATATATATGCACACACACACACACACACACATATACATACCTATCTACTTAGATAAATAACCTATATTTAGGTAAAACATGACTTACCTTATTACTTATAGCAAATGGTTTATTTCCTATCTATTTAACTAAGTGGATGGCTTACTTATATCTGTAAAAATTAAGGAGGTAGGTTATAAGTGCTTATCTTAGCTCACCCAATTTGACCCACCTAACCTCCTAACTTAACCTAACCACATAGCCTAGCTAGGCTAAAATTCTCAAAATTTCTAAGTTTCTTTGAAAATGCTACTAACAAATTCATAATTGTTTTTATCTAAAGCTCTATTAGAATTTGCCCAATATAGTGGGAACTTGATGGGAACAACAAAAATCCAAACCCCCCTCCCATCGCCGCCTTTCAGAACGTGTAAAGACAAGAAGCCTGGGACCCTTGGCAACGTTTCTTTGGGGTCAGGCCAAGGACTGAGGTAGGTAGTGCGCCAAGTCGGGGTTCTTTTCAGCGGAAGTGGCGTCAGGCGGGGTCAAAAAGTACCTTGGGCGAAGGTAGCGGAAGAGGCTGGCAGAAGCCAAGTGTCCTGCTCATGTGCGAAACCATGTTGAGTCCTAACCTCTTGCACCCGTCATTCGATGCGTCATCTCCTTGTGGCTGTTGTCCACAAAGTCATGAAATTTCATCAAATAACGGTATGAAATACTGAGACTCAGGATCAAATGCAGGAGGCTCGAGAACATTTATAGCTACAGTAGACATAGCAGCAATGATTGGTTGAAGGCGTTCAGGAAAAAAAGACATGGCGAACTCAGTTTAGCACCAATTTTGCTGCTAAACTGAGTTTCATGTCCCCTTGAAGCCCAGTGTACTTTTGTTCCCCTGTTTTTTGAAATCTCATCCCCTACGTGACCAAACAGGGGTTCCAGTGCTGTCTTTTCCTGACTTACATTTACGAATAACTTTATTATTGTGAAAATTTTCAAAAGTAGATGTGGTGATAGGCTTATAATTTGGGATGGTTTTTTGGTGTGTTTAATCCTCCATCTTGTGCCCATAAATGATCAAAAATGTCAGGTTCTCATAATTTGGAAGCTTTTCATTATCTAATACAACTTTGAGGTTGAGAGAGAAACATTAGTGAATGATGTCTGAATTTTATTGTAGTTTAGCCGCTCTAACTTGCCTTCATAATGGTGGTGGCTGAAAAAAATAAGGTGCAGGTTTTGATCACTTAAATGTGAAAAAATATTTTTTTCACTGGGGTTAATACAATTCGACGGTGCGTGGAAAGCTTCGGGTCTGGACTCCCAGGGTTCTAGGTGGGAGTTAGTTTTATTTGACAGTACGTGCCAAGCTTAGGGTCTGGACTCGCAGTTATACGTGTTGGAGCCGGAACTCGAGAAGGAGAACCCCTGATGGATACTTCATCAACAGACCCCGGAGTACAGCGGGGCTTCGCTACATGTGGGATGATGGCCTTCTGCTCTTTTGCTGCTCGCACCGCTTTGGCCTCTACATAATCGTTCATCGCACATGTGATGACAGTAGTGATGGATGGTGTAAGTTTGGAAGGCCAAATTCCCATGGATCTCGAAGTAAGTGCACACATGGAAGTGGTGGAAGGAAGGAATGCCATTGTTGAGATTACAAAAGACTTTCATAAGATTATGATAAGCAAGGAAGAGGGACGGATATTGCAGACTCGCTCCCTTCTCACAATGGTGGAGACAGGGTCATTTGAGACGGCGCAGGAACAAATGAAGTTGTTCAGATTTTCAGCCCTGTCGTGGATATGCTACACGGCAGCGAAAGCCAACTTGCTCAATGAATGGAAGCTATCGTAGGACCTGAAGAACTTAGCGTCAGAGATCATAAAATTCTTGCCCAGTGCAAGACTCGGAAGAAGAAGCAGGATGGGGGATTTTGAGGTCTTTTCTCTTTGCAATGACACAGTTCAAGAAGCAGTCCATGTTGCCCCTAGACTGTCTTAGCACATCTTTATCATCTGGAACTTGGTCATCATTGCAAGCCACAGAGCTGATGATGCGGAAGATGAGAAGAGACTCATCTTCCATGAGCTTCTGCTGCACCACAGGCAACACAATGAACTGGTGAGTAATGCCCAAAACAGTGCAGCTGCTGGGTTCAACAATACCAAGTTCGACAAGATTATGGAGTCAAGATCTCGGATTGATGAGATATTCTTGCAGCTGGTGATGAAGGAGTTAGCAGAATGGGGTCAAGATGAAATATTGTATCATCTTGGGCAGATGATTGAAGGGAGGGGATTCGACAACAGTTTGTATGCAGAGAAGCCTGAGGTTGATTACAATTCTGGCGATCGTTCTTCCAAGCACTGCAAGGCAACTTCCTGTGATGGAACTTCGGAGATTGAGACAAAAGTGCCCGTGCTCATCATGAAAGTTGAAGGCTCATCATACAGGGACAGCGCTGGGGAGCTGAGATGGAGGTCAGATCGCTCTTTGTTCATTCTGCCCTTGCTTTCCATGGTTGCCAGGCCCAACATCCAGATGCAAGTGCCAATGGCCTTAAAACCCAGTCTCATTATGTTCACGCTGGGCATCACCCAAGTGAACGCCAGTTTTCAGGGAGAGATGCATAACTCAGTTGAGGGAAAGAAGAGAATGGGGCCATTTTTCTCACGAATTTCCTTCTCTCTGTAGTTCCTGTCAATGGCAGGATGTTGACAGGGTCTGTCACCATGACAAGCGCCTCACCTAACACACCTATGAGATTTGGTGTCTCGGAGCAGCGCCACCTGAAGTTTGGGGCCAACATTGCAGCAGCACCAGCAGGAGTGTTCAGCCTCGCAGCTGTGAAAGAGACCAAATCGGAAGTTGAAGAAAAACCCTGGCTGCTGGAGCAGCTCTGTCTGCACGGTGGCAGGTGGCAGTTACACATTGACATTGTCAAACCTGCTTGGCAACAGGTTTGATCGTCTCAAACCAACTGCAAAGGCTAAGAAATCGATCTTGCTGTGGAGCGACAATATTCCTGGGAATCCTGTACAGCAGCTACCCTTTGCAAGTGATCGGAGCATCAACTTCTCAACCCCAGACACTTTTATATGGCGGTTCCCAAAAGAGTTTGAGAACACAACCCAGGAGTTCAGAATCAAGGGCAGAATGGATTTCACCTACATCACCAACATCAACCAGCAGACGGTGTGGGAGACAAGAATGATGCCCTTTGAGTGTAAGCTGGAGCAGGAGCTAGCACCTTGTGACTAATTTATTGGAGATAACAAGAAGTAAATGGTAACTCACACTCCTCTCCCTCCTTGACATTACATCACAAAATCAGCTGGATCAGTCCTGCATAAATTTAGTCATTTGGACCCCCACCAACATTTGTCCCAAACTTGCAAAGCTCAGTTGCAAATTGTAAACAGTCGCCCAGAGTTGACTGCCTTCACTCCTCTCTCCACTCTGGGTATTGTTTATTCAATTTAGTGACCTTCAACCCTGGTAGGCCAAAGAGACGCTTTTGGAGGTATATACGGGAATCTTCTTTTACAGATATGAACTTCATTTACCTGCCACCAAAGATCTCTCAATCAGTGGCATCATTCCAAGTTCTTGTGTTTAGGTCCTGGATCTACTTAACCAGCAATGAGAATGGCTTCAGATTCATCCTGGAATGGAAAATTAGGGCATTCCATCTGGAATGCTGTCGTGGTACCATAACTACGACTCATGTTTGGCAAATCTTGCTGAAGTAATTGATTCTTTTGAAAAAAGGTGTCCAGCAGCCCCAATCTGAATATTTCAGAATTTCAACAATAGTCACTAAGTATTCTAAGTCCTTTAGTAAGTTTCAAAGTTATCTTGTGTTTTGAACTGAGTTCAATTTTCTAGACTTTCAACACATTGCTCTTAGTTTTTTCTTTTTCTTCAGTTGGCCCTCTTAGGAATTAATTAGTGTCAAACATGAGTCACAGGTATGGTATTAATGGATTGACTTTGCTTGGGTTTGTTTTGGTGGGAATGTGCAGGGTTTGGTTCTGGAAAAATAGGACCTCTTTTCATTTTACTTTCCCTTGTGAAACCAAGCACATAGGCCTAAGGCATAGAAAGGCCTAAATAGAGGGTAAGGTTTGTGGGTCAATGAGATCAATTGCAGCATGTGTGAACGTACTGACCATGACCTTATCAACAAGAAAGATTGTATGGACACGAAAATAAGCATAATCTCCCAATCCTGCCATTCCCCAGCAACAAAAGCCGGATGGAAGTGTTTGTGAACCTGTAAACCATAAACAAGATGAAATGAATTGGCAGTTGTTGGCAGTGACACCTTCAAATTGACATCATATACATAGTGTGGGTCAACCTACATGTGCCCAACAACACTTCACAAATTAAACCATGAAGAAAACCTTCTCTTCCTTCATCTAACTTCTCTCATTTTGCCAAAAGGTAACTACTGGATGCCATAGCTGTACAAATGTAATCTGGAGTTTCAGTTGAGAGGCATTAGACAACATCACGACAAACCTACTGATCAGAAACATCCTTGCATCAAACTTCTTTGATCTGAACTTATGCCACAAACCATCAAAGACCTTACTAGTCTGACATTACTATATCAGAAGTCTGACCCTAAACCATCAGAAATACTTGAGATGAACACTCTGCTCCAACCTAGAACCTGGACATGGAATGAGGAGAATATTGCACGAAATCTCCTCTATATCTCTTCACTGAAAAATGTCTAGAGAGTTTTGACGATACCTCATTTGTAATTTCTGTGGGAAGAATCAAGATTTAATCCTCACTGTCATCATCTTCTTTGTCACCTTGCTCTCAACCATCTTCACTGATATGTTCTTCTTGGCCCCATAGACACACTCTTTCTACACTAAAACAAGAAACATATAAGATGCAATGACTCTTGTAGTGCTGCATTTCAGCCTCTAGGTCAAGAACCCAGTGAATCTCCTCTCAATGCCTGCAATTAGGGCCATCAACTGTAAGAAGAGTGCACCCACAATTCCCTAAATTTTAGGTTTTGACTTTTGTTGAATTTTAGTGATGAAAATACTCAAATTTTGATAACTCTTGCATTGCAGGTCTAAACATCAAGAAATCACCTCACTGCACCCCCACTCCCCTACTGATCAATAGCTTTCCAGCGGTACCAAGAACACAGCAGAGGGCCCCTGGTTTGGTGGATTTCAACATTACGAGGCAAACAAACTACCTTCCTTAATAGTGGGATGACAACTTGATGAACATGAGCATGAATTGATGAATCCATCTATTTCGCAGTCAATTACAGCTTACAAATAAGGGAATTGAAAGGCAAGAAGAACCAAGTCATAATTAGATAAGGTTTCTCCAACAAGGAAATGTCATATGATGAGAGCTCTCTCCAGAAAAATCTTCTTACAAGACATGGTCCAGCGAGAATTTCTTTATCTCTGAGGGCTTGGTAGTTGCCACATTAAAACTTATTTTGGAGTACCTAACCACTTAACATTAAGACCAAATTAATCATTTCTATATGTATCCAAAGGGAGGCAATCAAGAATAAGGCTTGAATATTTCCACAAGAGAAGCAATAGAGACAAGTTTAAACCTGCACAATAAATAATTAACAGACAGAAACAAAAGAAAGAAGAGGCATCACCATATCTAAAGCTTGAGAAGGCTGGTCCGAAAGAACCGATTTTCCCCCTAGTTACTAGTCTTGTCTCTATGATGGTCATCCGCACCTTTCAATTGAGTTATTCGCACAAAAAAACCAGAGAACCAATCCATCTTATTTCTTATGAGTGCAGGAGCCATTTGATGAGTGCAGTAGCTTCAGATGCAAAATCTGGTTCAAGACTCCCTGCAATCAGTCATAATGTCAAGGCCATAATAATCAATAGACATCATTAGGAAGGAAAATCAATAATAATTATTTCATCAATTGATTAATTCATCCTGGAGACTGTTCCTAACTCTTGCAAGTGATTTGAGGCTTTTCAATATACAAATGGTATGTGCGTCAAATTTTGGAGGAAATTTTGGTGGTTAGATTTTCATGTGAGTACCTGCACAGCTATGTCAAATGCATCATGGAATTTCTGGAGGTGCATTTTTCTGGGATGTGCATACACAAGACCAGGGATTAATTGGATCACTGCCTTTTGCAACTTTTTGATCTCTCCAGATGATATTTGTAGAAGCTGGGATTCGATGTTGAGCTCCCTTGATCGGACATGAGACTCAGGTATGTAGACAGAATAACTTGATTGGTTTTGAGGAAAGTGCCATTTGTATCCAGAAAAGGAGTTCGGATGGAAGAAGACAGGAATGCAGCCTGCTAGTATTGAGTCAAAGATTGATCGGCGTGTGGCAGAATCACCTGGTGGTTGCAGACAAAACACTGATTCTTCAAACAATTCCATCACTTTCTCAGGAGAGTTGCATTTGCCGACACCCAAGTTGTTACATGCTAATAATTTGCAGTGCTTAGATTGTCTACATTGTTGCATTATGTGTTCTCGTATGGACTCCTTTATGTGTGGACGTCCACCTCCTGCAAATGAAAACATCACCTTTCGCTTGAATTTCATCACTTGAGTCTGCCAGATACTTATCTCTGAGTCTGAAGATGGATGGAAATAAGTTGGATATGGAATCGCAACATCATTGTTGTCCCAAGGACTTCCTTCAACAAGCAGAGTTGTCATCTTCCGCATTTCAGGAAGATGCAGTAGCTTGTTCCCCCATTCTCCTGCTTCATCCTTCACTCTTCGAAAGTCCCATGTGATTCTCCCTGCTACCATGAAGTGATCACACCCTCCAAAAGCTTCCCACTCAGGTTGTCTCTTGACCCAGTCCGCAAACCTCAATGGACCTGCATCCCTGATAGTGTGATTATGGTTCCACAGACATCGTGAGGCTTCCAAGCCTGCATAAAATGGGACATAAATTGCTACTGCTCTTCTTGAGTTACTTGTCAAGCATGGATATTGTTGCATTCTTGTGTGAAACAACACCTCCAATGAAAATTGGTGGGTTTGGAACCAACTGTTGCTCAAGGAAGCTGAGAGTTCTGCAGCTTGCAGAAGAGGTGGACCAAATCCCCCATTACTGAGGTATCTACACATATCTGTCCATTCACTAAGTGTGTGGCACTGTTCCAGGAGCTGTACATTAAACTCTCTTGGAATTGCATGGATATAGATGTATTTTCCCTTGCATAGCTCTGTAGTTTCTCCCTCTTTGTTCTCTCTGGGTGCAACCCCTCTAGGACTTCCTCTCATTGTGGCTATAGTTTCAAGATTGTGGATGAACCTTTGCTTTGGCAAACCCCTGGAATGAGCACTACCAAAATCAGCTACTTCTGTTGGTTGATTAGGTGGTGAGAGGAATTGAGATCCTTCCACTGGCAAGGACTCATCATGACCCTTGACATGAGATACTTGAGTGAGTACTGCTAGAAAGCAACACAAGCTCAATGTCCACAACAACAAGCCCATTGTCACCAGGATACAGCGGTACAACAAATGAGAATGTACTATTTTCCATGACAACTTGGACCTGACCTTAGATTGGTGTTTCTTCATCCAAGCTCTAACTTGAATGCAACCAATGCAGATCCTCCTGACAATGTCCTTAGCTGCCATTAGAATAAATGTTTTAGATGACAACCCAGGAAGATGAACACAATGTAAAAGATTCTGGTAACACTCAACCTCAAAACTATCTCCTTTCCAATATGATGACCTTTCTTCCCAAAATGACTCAGAAGCCCCTCTGGGTTCCTATGCTAACATAAACATGAGCCTTGAAAGAGGAGGTTAATTGTTTTAATTCTGTCCTTGAGGATCTAAGTTTTGCTAAATACTCTGTACATGGAAAAGAAATATGTTGGAAGGTGATGAGAGTGGCAAATAAACAGAGCAGCAACAACTTCAGCAAAATTGGTGGCCCTTTTGACAGCCAACTCTCAACACCCATCTTTGAACCCAATAGACAAAAGCTTCATCTCTTGCTACCATCACCCCCTCTCACCATAGAACCCGTGTGCAGAAACCCAGAAATGCTCATCACAACACAAGTCTTAGAGCCCATGTGCAGCTTGTGACCCATGGGAGTCTTGTATATGTAACTGGACATGGATGCAGGGATGTGCATTATTGATGAGAGTGTTTGGTGCAATGCTTCTACCTGAGACACTGCTCCCGATTGTGACACACCTCCAAAATCAACAGGAATGGGTCCCTGAGAATCATTGCACATTAAAGACAATCAAATGACCCGTCGTCAATTTCCATTCATGGTGAAACATAGCTCTATATACTTCACACACAGGGTTGGTGGAACACAAAGTACATCCATTATTTATGTTCAGTGAGGAGTCTGTTGGGCCATCCCCCTTGTATCTATGTCCTTGTGACTTTGACTCAATAATGAAACTCTGTAGTGACTAAGTACTCAATAATCAAACTCAAATTCATAATTGACTAGGAAAACTTGAAACACAAAAACTTTGCACAATCAAGGAATGAATGCAAGATGAGACCAGGTCCAGAATGAGAACAGGCCTAGAATCTTCTTCTTCCACTTGCATGGTCTAGATCAAAAAGATCTTAACCTGCTAAGTTTAAGTTGTGGTTTCTCTAAGAGACTAAGACATATGCAATTGTTTGGCACTTTTCCCATCTTTTGATTTCAGAAAGAGCAACTCCACCAGTGCTCAGTATGTGACCCTGAAAATTAAAATTGGAGGAAGAAAAGTCAAAACATGCCAGTTTGGGCTCAGCAAAATGGTTCTGGCCCAGCATTTTTGTACAATTTGCTGAGGCTGGTGAAAGGCACAGCAAAGCCCAACACCTGCCAGAGAAGAGTGTACTAAATATGATCTGACTGCTGCGCCCTATTTCTGACTGGTAAATCCTAATGATCAAGGTGGTTTGCTATTAGGTAGGAGTCTCCCACCTTTTTGCAGTCCCAGTCTTAGTCCTATGGGTGGGGTTGGAAAAAAATAAATAACTAAACTTGGATGTGAAAAATATTTTTGCAAGGTCACATACTGAGCACTGCTGGAGATGCTCTAAGACATGCAATTGTTTGGCACCATGAAGTCCTAAACCTTCGAGCCATAATGCAGTATACTACAGAAACCTGATTGTTGCTGCATTCGCAAACTTGCTTTCGAATTAGGAGTCCTGTGCAACAGGAAGGACAGGATCACCATGGCTCACACTAATTCGCACTCACTATTCAGGTATTGACAATGGCATTATTGACACGCATGAAATGCCCACATGGCAAGTCCCCAGCTTATCTAGTCTCCTTGAAGAGCCTGTAGAGCTTGTTGGCTGAGCTTCTTGTCACCATCGGTGGTGCCAGCATAGCCACTGCTTCCCCACATCAAACCGTTTGTTTCTTCATTCCTGTCCCTTTTCCCCAAAAGTTACACCACTCAAGGCAGTTTCTCTTCTGGAGTTTTGGTTCAGGGATTGAAGGGTTGAGATTTGTAATGCAATTGCTGTGAGCTTTGGATGCAAACCTAGAAGGAGACAGCTATGAAACAACTGCTTTATATGCAGGGTCTCTATTCACAATTTTTGCAAAACTTTTGCTGCACCATGAGTATCCCACCACCCTCTTTCATGTCACAATTGCACTTGGTAATCAACATTCTCCTTCCTGAAGAGAGGGTGTAAGCAAAGAAGAAAAGGGTTAGATCACATCCATACTGGACTTTACAGGTTTTTGCTTTATGAATTAGACTCGGATGCTGTTGCCAAGAAGCCAAGAAAAAGAAATGAGAAGCAAGATTACTGAGTTGCAGACCCACAACCTAAAATAATCTCTCCCCACTAAATGTATGGGTCTTCCTTCCACCTCTGTGCATGTCCGTATTTCTCCACTTGCCCTAAAATGTGACCAGATTAACCTACCACTCTCCAGCTAGCATTGTTCTCAATATCCTTTGACCACATCTTTAGGAAGATTTAGAGCAGGACTTGAAACTTAGAATAGGAGGCAGGAGATGGACCTGGAAAGGTCTGGAGAATATAGCCTTTTTTGTTTCATTTTCCCACATCATAGTTTACTGTTTTGATGCATCAGCAGATCTGGAGAAGCATGACAGAAGTTGTTGAACTTGAGAGAAACATGAGAGGATGACTCTAGAAAAAGGATGGTCCAGCTGCTGTGGTGAATCTTGGGGCGATAGCTTTAACAGTATGTGGCTGGAGAGAGTGCAGATTGCACAGAGAGTGACAGTGGAAGAAAATCTCTCTGCAGTCTTATGAAATGACAGTTCATGATTCTGAGCTGGAGAGACATGAACTTCCTTTGCAATTGAGTGAATTGCGTGTAACCAGTTTACGAAAAGGAGACAGGCCAATGCAATATGTGGGCTTGATCACTCTACTCAGTTGTTGAGGGGAGTAAGATTCTGAGTAAATGTATACATGTGAGACAATGTTTCTTGCTGTAATTCTGTTGCTCATGGAGTCCACATGCACATTCAGGTGCACTTGAAATCATGCACCTAGATAAGACTCTGCTTGGATCATTCTTATAGTATTCTCACTTGCATGCAAATGTTGGCAACTGCTATGAGGCTGCACCTACAGCAGCCACTATTACCCAGTCATTGACCCAAATTTTGCTGAATTGCAATGGGTAACACTACACTATGCACTGTAGTATCTACATTATTGAGTGTTTCTCTTCAGGTGGAGAAGCCTCAACTTGCCCATACATGACAGAGAACCTACTTACAGCCATGCCCAAGGAACTTGAGGATGCAGGAGCAAATCTTTCAGCACTAGTCCATTTCAGGTGTGGTGCCATTGCAATCAAAGATCAAGACAATGCACAACTTCAGCTTCAACTCTGAAACCTCAATTGGTTATGAGTTTTTCAAACTATGATACAGCTCTGCTTAATTAGTTGATACCACTACTAGATATAGTGCTCAGCTCAATTTTTTTGGCCATCATGTTCTGAACCTCTGTCTATACCTGGTAACTTGCATGTGAATATTCATTTTCAAAAACTGATAGATACCTTTCAAGTGCAATGATTTTTAAAAACTGGAAAATTGGGAACTGCTCCTCCAACCCACCAAGAAGAGGTGCAGAAACATATGGGCAAAATCAGGGATATGCATCTTTTTCAGTATGACACTTGCTTACAAAGCAGCATTTCAGACAAGTTTATCTCAAATTCCATTAGGGCAGCCTTGCGTGGATCATTAAAAAATATGGATCATCCTCCTGACATTGCAATCAGCATCAGCTTCACAGAAAGTAATCACTGCCAATGCCAATCGCGTTGTCATCTGCTGCAGTTCTAAGATAATTGACATCAGACCCCGAAAATGGCACAAAGTCCCTCAACCAAAAAAAATGCACATTCAAGTTACAAGGCAGTTGCCCCACAGATGTATGCAACTCCTACTTGTATGTCTACAATATCAGAGAGGAACCACAGCAGATTGAGATGCAGTTTGCTCTTTGAGCCTGTGAAATACATGATCTTTCCTCTGGATCTTCCTTCAATCCAAAACCACCTAGAGGAACATTTTGAGCGACATTTTTCCTCATCAAGGAAAATAGAGGCAAACACAGTACATGCCATGATAAATATTCCCTGGCTTATCAATGAGTATAGGTTTACCACACACTGGTTTCATAATTTTCATACCTCATGTTTTTCTGCATTTCTGGTGGTAGTTGGTCTCAAGCTGTACCAGCAGACATACAATCTAAGTATTGGAAGCTGAGGGTCCAACATTGCAATAGCAGGACAGTCCTGCATCTGATAAGTATCAAGAGAAAACACGAGAGATGCTTCTCAACTACCTGAAACAAGTGTTTTGTCAAAGCACAGTCTACATGGTTCAGTGGCATATCAAAAAAAAAATGCTGATGCAAATTCTGCAGTTTGCATGTTAGGAAAGATAGTACATCAGAAAAGAACTGCCCATCCAGCTCACATCTGTTGAATGGGGAGGCAAGACTTCCACATTTACATTCTTGAATCCCGAAAGGATGCACCCTTTTTAGCACAAAGCAAGGCTGTCTGGTGACACCCAACATACTTCCACAAACCTTCTTCCCTATCACAGATAATCTAATGATTTTGGAAAAATGAAGATAACATAGCTTGAATTCCAGCATTGCATTGAAGTGCCACCATAGGTGTTAGTTCTGTTTTGGTACCATATAGAGCATATGGTATGCTATGAATACTAAGTAGCATCTGCAAATATTCCAAAACTCTGCAAGTCTCTAAATGGAACTTTTTTGTTTACTTTCTACTCATCTAGCACGAGGGGACATCCACACTGAACTGCATGCAGAGGCATTCCCATTAGCAAGGCCTGGGGGGGTCAAGGAGGAGTTAAGAACTCTAACATTCATCCTAATGCAGACACTGGAGCAGAACAGGAACTCTTGGGTTAGCCAATTTTGGAGCAAGATATGGATGACGAAGAAAGAGAAGCAATCCTTCAATAATAGAGATCTTGCAATGTTGTACCTAACTTTTGAGATAACAAAGAAAAAATGACTTGTCTTCTAAAGTTCTCTTTCATTTTTTCCCCCTCTTCTCCTCTTCTCTCTCCACTTCTTCTGCATGCTCTTTTTTTCCTTTCTTCCTTTCTGCCGCTACTTACTCATGCCGATCAGGGAGCCCATGTTTCTAAGCACTCAATTACACATAAATCACATAGTACTAACCTATGCAATTTATGCACCTTGAAACACTGGCTTGGACATCCTTCACCAATATGGAGCAAAGCGCAAAATCATACAACAATTTAGCCACAACCTTGGGGGAGGAAGAATTCCTAGAAAAGAAAATTTATGCTAAGAAGCCGAGCTTTTCACCGTTCTTTTTGGCAAGTCTGATCAATCCTTGCCTTTGCTTTGCATCAGCTCCAATCGTCTTACAAAATTCTGTAATAACCTGCATATGCCATTTTATCAAATTAGCACCTACAATTAATCAATCAACACTTTACTATTGAACATAGCCTGAGAGCAACAGGTTTGCTTCCCAAATCAGACCTACCAACAAGAAGAGCATCACAAACTTTAGAATGCCCATACAAACCTGGTCTATCAAAGTCCATCAACTTTTAAGTGAGTGAATTGGAGCATCTCTTCAGATAACTTACAATCCAATAATCTGCCTACTGGGTTTTAACATATGTCAGTAACTTAAGTTGGTACCAAATAGATTTACTTGTTTATCATGCAAAGTTCATAACTATGGCTCACTAATTCAAGAGAAAACCCTTCTGAGAGTCATGCCACATCAATCTAGATTTGAGTTCCAAACTCCTCAGCATTCTTAGTGCAAAACTAGAAATCTCACACATGTAAAACTTTGCTGAAGGCACTATCAGAGTGTGTGAGTTTGGGTCCTCCTGCTATACACATCAATGCATAGCTTCTTAGGCTTCTGAAAGGCTCAAGGGAGAGCAATCTCTATCCCTACAAGTTGCAAAGAAAACTCGACAATAACAACTTGAATGTGACTGTCATATCACGCAATGGTATGATTTTGTTTATTGTGTCTGAAGTCATGTCCCTTTTAGCTTTCTTTTGGGCTTTTTTCCAGTTCTGACTAACCAAACAATTGCAACAAAAATGCAAGTGGTCATAACCTCCTCACTCTCACTCACGAAGTGTCAGATGTTCAATTTCATCACAAATGGAAATGACTAGCTGGCATTACTCCCCACTGACTTCATCATCTCCTGACCATGGGTGTAGCTAGAATATAGTAATCTGCTCAAAATTTTGAACAAACAAGTATACAAAATCTGCATCATGAGTTTGTGTTGCATTCCCAGGAGCCACATGAAGACTCAATCATCATAATCACTACCACTCATAAGACATAACTATTTCACAAAGTCTTATATACTTATCTGCATCAAATCCACAACAAGCTTCTGAGGCTCAGCTTCCTTTCTTTTTACCTTGCCACTATACAGGCAAGCATCTACGCATGCCAAGAGAGGCCTGCATAGAGTATAGTGGTTTGAGACTCACACCCTGAACATATCCTTTAAGCAGACCACAGGTGACTAATAGGATGCAATAGATATCTATGAGATTGCAGAGAACACTTCACAATAACCCCTTGAAGATGACTTACATAAGTTCTGATCAAACCAAAATATAACATGACAGGAATGAGTGCAACTAATCTAAGGCACTCACACAGTGATGGTGACAGCACCTGTACAGATCCTGAATGTGCTTGACAACCAGAGATTGGAAAGAGAAACCATGTCAGTAGAGAAGATGCACTATTACAAAATGTTTGCCAATGCTGATCAAATCAGGAACTTTACATCCTGTCTCAATCTCTCTTCTGAGGGTTGAGTACCTCATCAACTAAGAGATGCAAATCAAGACATTTAGCAGATTAGAGGGCACTGGCAGCTTGAGTTCCCAAACAATCATGTTGAAAGAGAGAAGATCTTCTACATTTGTTGAGTAGTTCACGACACATGGCACCTTCAAATCTGTGGGACTGAGACTTAGAAATCTGGGGGTCAACAGTGCATGACTTTGGAGCTACACTTAGCAGAATGCAACTTCTACAAGTACAAAATTCGTGATCATATTCTCCAGACTTCATTTCTGCGCATCATTCTATCCATCTGCTCTGCACATTGTGCTATCTATCTTCTCTCACATCCCTTCCAGATCCTGCTGTTTGACAGCTGCAGGGTGCATCAGTGATTCAAACTTGGGTGTAGACAGGTGTGTGCTAACTTTATGGCATGACTAACTTCCATTCCTTCAACCTTGAATTTCAATTGATTTAGCTTTCAGGTTTGCATGGATAGACAATTCATATGATACAGGCTAGTAAATAGACCCAAGTTGGCTTGTGGTCAGAAACCCCTCAAAAACCCCTGACCCGGAAAGAAAGAAATTCAAGCAAGAGCAGCTTCCGGAGTGGGTCAAAATGGGAGCCTGGCTGATGACCCATCAGTTGTAGAATTCAGTGTTTGAACTACTGGCTGGCTATGGCAACATTCCAAGAGCTCAATCTAAGGAGCCATTGCAGATTCAGGAGTGATACTTTGACATGAAATTAGACGACACATTGATTGTAGTGTTGACAAGGAATCGAGCAAAACACAGGACAAAATCGGTTTCTAGAAAAGGAGCACAGAGAAGACAAAGAAGACACAGTTTTGCATCTCTATGTTCTCACATTCTTCTGAGACAGAAAGCAGAAAGAAAAAGACAGACAAGATGAAATCAGCTGAGAACAAAAACAGGGAGACCACGAAAGAGTTGCCATGGTGGGGGGAAGAATAGATACCTGAGAATGCAAGGCTATGCCTTTTCCTCGCAGTTGGTTGAAGCGTTTGGTACCCACTATGCTCCGTGTGAGCACCACCAACGGCGCGAATACACCCTTCCCTTCATTGATATTCTTCATCACCGTCTGCGGTCTCGTCGGCCTCGTTGCAAGAGGAGTCGACCTCAACCTAAGCTCCCGAAACAGTTCAAGGCCGCTGCCTCCCTCTCCCTTCATCGACGACACCCAATCCCCCCTCATCTGCGAGAATTGCACTAACGTCGTTGCCTGACGAGTCCCGCTTGCCACTGCTATGGTTCCCATTCCACCAGCCATGGCTAATAAGATTGTTTCTCAAACAGTACGCAGATCACCAACAACTTCTTGACTGCAAGCTCATAAGAAGAAAAAAAAACGACGACGACGATAGCAGCTTCTGAAAATCCTCTAGAACTTGAGTTGGAGGAATCAATCTAGGCTGCAAACATTGCACCTAATGTTGGGAGTTAGTGTCCCTTTGAGAGGAGAGACTCGTTCTTCGATCTAGAAAATCAAAACCCAACAAGTGAGCAGCAAGACGTCTCGGCTTGCATGCATGCTTCCCCTCCACAGTGCAAATCTCTAGACTATGTGCAAAGCATGGAACGTGTCCTGTCTGTGTGACTGTGCGAGGGAAGACAGAAAGCACACAACCGAACCTGCTCCTTCCACACATATGCTACTCCCTAACCTGGCCGCCTCTCCACACATTCGCTTGTCCTAACCTGCAGCCTCCACATACTTGGTATCAGGTTCATGAGTGGTGGTGGGGTCGGCGATGGTGGGTGGAGAACAAAAGGCGACCTGCGTGCAAATCGGAGCCCAAACTGTTCGGAGGGTAGTAAGAGAAAAAAGGTTCTTAGATTTTGAAGTTTTCTCTTCTGCGCTATTGCTTACGATCTTCTCCACTGAAATTTGACGTAATGTGTGGCATCCCAGTCCCCGTTGTTTTGTCGATCCTTAAGCCCAAGATTCTCAATCCAGATATGACCAACTACTCAGAGGAAAAGCCTGTAACCTTCAAGGAAAACTATGTTGTTTTGTTGATCCTTAGCCCAAGATTTCCGCAATCCAAATTTTCAACCATCCAGAGGAAAAGATTGCAATCTTCAAGGAAAACTATGTTATTTTGTTGGTCCTTGGCCCAAGATTCTCAATCCAGATTGTCAACTACTCAGAGGAAAAAGATTGCAATCTTCAAGGAAAACTAGAGAACTGAAGATTTGACACCACAAAGCTCTATAATAATGCATCAACACAAAATACTTCACTTGCTTGCAAGCATTTTTGACAAGGGACAAAAGTTGCTCAAGAACATTGATTGCACAGCAACTCCATTCCAAGAGATCATTTCTCTGCCAAAAACATTGTGAGATTCTGCTCACAACTCCTCTTTAAAATTGACTCTTTACATCTCCTCCACAATTGCTTCTATCAGATGAATACTTTTCCCTCATAAAAGAAGTGGTATCAAGTCCTGGTTGTGCCTGCCCACAATCCTGAATTCAACGACCAGCTTCCTGAATGTACATCTCATGATTTCAATGACAAAACAGTAAATTTACAACAGAGACTCAAATTGATATGTTGCTTTTCAAGTAATTAAAAGAAATGGAGATGGAGATTTTTCTATCTTGGAGTTCACACATGTTAAAAATACCCACTCTATCTAAAATTTGCAGTGATGATCATTGCAGGTGCTATTCTTCATCAGATAACCATTCAGAGAGTGCTTGCATAACAGCCTCCCCTTGGTTGGGACCACTCATTGACTCTTCGGGTAGATGGGTGTCTGCACGGTTTTCTTCTTTGTTGGGTGGTAAGACAGCAACAGGTGCTGCAGGTATCATAATCCACCAATCCTTTAAACGGCCTACTAATTCTTCCACACCTTTTCTTCGGAATGGTAACTCCACAGTGAATTGATCAATGAGGAACACACCAACAAGGAACCTATATGGCACAACCCATGTTGTTATGCCTGCAACTATCAGTGCCATGAGAACCTCATTTGTTGACTGCAACAGAATACACAACAGAAGATTTATCAGCCTGTGATTGTTTTCATGAACCTTAGTCTATGCAGATTGGAAGGCAAGAGTACAAACAAACTAGAAGCCAGTGTTCAATTGCAGGTCCACTGTGATTTTAGAAGACCATAAGTCCACGAAGAGAAGAGAAGCTCAGAAGACACATGACCTCCCTCGAGAAGCAATGAGAAGAAAAGCATGCACCAAAATCCCAGCTCAATAGATCAAGCAACCACAGACAAAAAATTCCCAAAATGAGTGGGGGCTTCTGCAGCAACTCACAGCAAGATGCCGTGCAAGAGCAACAGTGCGGAGTTTCAAGAGAGCAATATTAGTGGTTTGCAAAAAGTTCTCCAAAGCCATTAGTGCCTCCTTAAGGGCCATAATCTTCTGTATGGTATTTGTTGGTGGTTGATCCCGGATGGTCACTTTTCCAAAGTCACCACCTATTCGACCTTGGGCTTTTAAACCCCGAAATGAGAAGAGGATTCCTGCACATGAGAGCAAAATGGCTGGCAACACATAGCGCAACCAATTTCTGCCAAAACATCACACCAAGAAAATATTTACCAAATTATGAAGTGGACTCTGGGATGGTCTTAGGGGACACTTCAGAGTAGTCAACAGCATTGAGCCTAATAAGACAACAGTGCTGAGCAAAAGCACACCCATAAAACAAATCTGGCATGGACATTTTTGTTGTAGAGATAAGTAGCATGAAAGTTTCTTGAAGAAAACAATAAGGGAGCAGACCCACTTGTAAATAAGGCCAGCAGCTCCAAGCAAGAATGCTGCACTCAAAGCTGGGTCTTCCCATTTCTTGAGCTTCTGAAAATTGATGCTGAGTACCGAAAATGGTAGCAGGAGCTCCTGCCAAACATGCACACACCCAAGTCTTGTATCATTGAATCCCAACTGCTGCAGTCTGAGTCATCAGTCTATGTGTTCTACACTCTTCAGAAGAGAAGAAGACCAGCCCATCTGTGAATTGTCACTGGGTATACATGTTGGAAGGATTGACACTTGAAGTGACTTCACAAACATGAGAAAGTTTGTGGAGTTGGGAGCTGATTTACAAGGAGGGACACAATTCACCAACATGACAGGAAATGCCTCTGTCTTGGATGACTACAAAGTCAAAAAAAGCTGCTCATGTTTCCTGCAACAATTCACTTGGATGGGTATATATGTCTACCTTGAGGAGATCAATATTATTGGGGATGCCCTTGAGCATAGCCCCATCAATTGTGGCTTTGGTTTTATCAGCCACCCGGCCTTGCTCCCAACAAGCTGTCACTGCACGTTGAACGTGAGTCAAGCCTCCCACAACATGAAATTTCCCAAGCACCAGTCCCCTCATTCCACCTTTTGTTTGCCTCCAGAAGTTGATGGATTTTGTAGATTTCCAAGATGGTGCTGTCATCCAACGCTGGAGGAAAACACTTCCATCAATTCCAATGGCATCATGTCCAATTCCAGCTACAGAATCTTCCGGTGTTCCATTATCAGATCCTCCTACTACAGAAAAGTCAATCTCTTTTGCCTTTGACTCCATGCGACCACCCCAGTAGTCCACTGCCAGTGTCTGAAACACCAATTCCCCACTTGGGGCATCTCTCAGGAATGAAAATTGTAGCAACCTGTTAAAATTTGTGGGTGGCTTTCCGAGAGTGTATTGGACAGCCTGTGGGAAGCACAGAGGTCGATCAAGCATTTCTGTTAGGCAAACAAGATTGTAAAATGGCCTTCAAAAGGGCTTTCTGCAAAAAACTGCCACTCTTAGTTTCCAACTGTGATCCCATAAAATCTGTTGTTCCAGAATGAAATGAACACCTAACAGTAGTAATGATCACTTGGTACACTAAAGATAAGACACTCCTTAGAGTTGATGTCTGTATTTGGTCTACTGGCAATAGACCCTTTTGATTGTTATATTCAATTGCACTTATTAGATTGACACACAAGAACCAGCACAAGAATGTAGTCAAAATGGTGTGTACCTGCAATCTTGCAATACCCTGAATGGCACTTGATATTGCGGTGTTTCGTCCATTTTTTGCCCCATAAATATAACCCAACAATGGATCACCATCTTTTGGGCCATACATGTCAATGAAGCGATAAAGGCAAATCAGTTCATTCACCATGGCATACCACAGATCACGCCGTTGTTCTCCAGCAAAGTCAACAAACTCTAGCACCCAAGCCTCTGACCTGTCAGATGGCATCATTTACATAGGTTATTGAGAAACTACTACCTGTGAAGAATGGACTTGTTGAAAAAGATGCAAAGGAATAGAAGGAAAAATGAATGTAATGTTGAGTGTCCAAAAGACAACAGAATTTGAACCAGGCCTGAGAGAAGAGCACTTTAGGTGCACAGATGACTATGTCATTATTTCCAATATCATACTATTCAGCTACTCATCAACAATAGCAATCTGCATATTTTTCATGAGACTTGGGAATCAACAAGACCATTAATTTGGTGAGTTGCAATATTTTGCTTACTCACTGTTGGCTCGAAGAAACGGAAATAGCAGAATCAAACAACTCTGCTCCAAATGGTCCAACTTTCTTCTTCTCCACGAATGCATCCTTTGTACTGATATCCATCTTAATTGGTGCTTGATGTGATGCAATGCCATTTCCCTGCAATGGGCATCATCTGCTTGTCATTATCAGATGTTTATTTTTGTTACCAACTCTAAAATTGCACATTTGCACCTTTTGTTTTGAACACATTGATCACAAGTGGTTAACAAATGGTAGTACGTGATTATTGCCATCCAGACATTTTCACATACAAGACATAAATTCGACCTCAAGATTTTCATTTCATGACATGGCAAAAGCCAAAGAAAAGACGGGCAAACCTCAAAGTATAGAGCTCGGTCAGTTAGTGTAAGCCTGCCTGGCCAAACCAAGTTACCATTCCATTTTTGTACAGGCTGTCGCTTCCTATCTCCAACACTTACAATACACTCCCCAGGCTGAAGGCCTAAGGTTACACCTCCAGTTTCTTGATATTGGTGCCGTTCTTCAAGCACCCTAGCCAAAGTCACAAACACTCTTCGTAAGTTCTATATGGCATTCTATTTGGTGCTCCACACTGTGGTCACTATGGCAAGCATTAGCCCTTAGGAACCAGTTTCACTACTTTGGTTTACTTAACAAATTTGATTTGGCCAAACTGCAAAGTTTGTACTACCATATAAACCACCAATATCTGGTCTGTCTATACAGGGACACTATACTAAGGATTGGGTGCAACAGCATTTCAAGGATAATTCTGCTATGTGCAGCATATTCTGCACAGTGCACCCCAAGCAGTCTGTAATGAAAAGAGGCCTGACAATGACTCCATGAAAGTGATAATGATCATGTGAAGGTTGAGCACTTACCCACAGAGGTCTCTCAGATATTGATCCCATGTTTCAAATGTAAGGCCTTCACTTCTGTCTCCAACAAGAGCATCAAAAAGGAAGGGAGCTGTAGGTCGATCTGCTGCACCTGCGATTGATGGTGCTATTCGTACAAATGCATCTTTTCCTACTGTACCTCTTCTCTGTCACCAGATAACAATCTATCAGAAGCAAGGGCAGTTGGTAGTGTATCATCTCACTTGGGTGTCAGTCTTGTTGGAAAGCAAAACTTTCCTGTAAAACTAGTCCACAATAATGGGTCACATGATGGAATTCATTAAGTATAGCTATCTTCTTAGACAGTCAAATAGCACAGTCAAGTAGGGGAAATATGAAAATTAATTGGACTGTTGGTAGCCTCAGGCTAGATCTATCATTCTCAAGCACAAATCTGGTAGGCATTTGGCATTTGACAGTGCCAAATTTCTGTGGACTGAAGAAATTTTCTGATAGAATTATTGGGCTAAAATGGGGCAAGCAAGAGTATGTCATGAAAGGTGCAAAGGAAATGTACAAAGAATCCTTTTAGAGCAGGTCCATAAAAAGGAACAGGCAGGAGTGTGTGGCACAAGATTCTTTGCTTACAGGATTCTGTTTCTCATTTCCAATCACATCATCCACATATGGCCGCTGCCATGCAAGCATAGCAATGAAGCACCACCGCCGGAATGATGTATCCTGAAAAAACCACAATAACAAAGCTCCCAAACGACTATCAGGACACAAGACAACATAATTCTGCTGGAGAGGTATGGCATGATACAAATCTTAACAAATACATGATGAACATCTCGGTAAATAACTCAGCAGGACACTGGCAGGAAACAAGTATGTATCTTTGAGATTGCAGAGAAAAATTCAGAATACTATATTGAAAGGTAATAGTTGTGTGAGTTTGAGAAAGACAAAACTAAGAATACAAGAATGAGTGTGGTCATAACCTTATGAGTGTCACTCACAAAATATCAGACCATCAACTTCACCATGAACTGCAGTGACTAGCTGCCACCCCACTGACTTCATCAGCTCCTGATGGTAGGTGTAGATAAGTCTATGATAATCTGCAAAATAATTTGGCCAAATAATTATACAAAATCTGCATCCTGAGTTTCTACATTTCCAGAAGCAATGATAATACTCAGTCATAGTACAGGCAGAGAACAAGAAACTATTTGTATTGCAAACAGTCTCCATCTTGATCTTCTAAACTCACCCACTCCATGTTTTTGGTCACTGAAATATGAAAAAAACACTTGCTGAACTACAGTGGATGTCAAAACCAACATAGAAATTTAAAGGAATGACAATCTGTTTCACAAAGTATAGCAACAGAAGCAAAATAAATCCATCACATGTTTCTAGAGATGAAGCATCGTACTATACTATCCAGCCCCTAGAAAAGACATGAGACCAAGTACAGGAAGACAAAATCATTGACAAACCTGCAGAGATGGGTGAAAATCAGCCCCACGACGAGCTAAATACCGGAAGATGCAAAACTCAACAAGACATCGAGCTTCATTTTGAACTGCCACCGGTGCATTTGCTTCAAAATTTGCCCTCATTTTTCTACCAGTCAATCCATTCAACCTGCCAGAAATGTCTCCAAATTCTTAGTCTCTGCACATAATTGTCCTCATCCATCCTCACCTTCATGATTAATCTAAAAACACTTCTGGGTTCCTATAACTATTCAACCTTGATTTCCTCTCTGACAACCCTAACCCTTGAGCAACAGGCAACAGTCCACAGAAGAGCAAGATGAGACACAATTGACGCTCCACAGGCCAGTTGCAGGTGTTGATGTGCATCAAAGAGAAACTCAAACTGGAAAGATTGTTACTCCATGAAAAGAAGACACACATGTATATGTATATATACCTGCTAAATTGTTCAATTGTATTGATGGCTGCAGGTGAGAGGTGTCCTCTTGGAGTTTTTGCATCCACTGAATGCTCCTTGAAAAAGAGCTCCATTTCGATATTATCTCTTTCAGAATCATTCACTACTTTCTCTTGGACTACAAGATCAGTGCCAGCAGCTGCAATTTCTGCTTTTGACTTCTTCCCAGCTTCCCAAAATGCCCATGATTTAGGTAGCTCTACTGGACCCAATTGCCATGCCTTAACCTCTGCAAGAAGAACAAAACAAAGGAATCAGATTGGTAGCCATAGATAGCAAATCAGAAGAGGAAGAAGAATTCAGAAACTCACAAAAGAGAAAGCAGGTTTGAAATCTATAGCTAGATCTTCAAGAGAATTTCGAATAACTGTTGTTGCCACAACTGAAGTTTGCATCCAGCACCGAGACTACTCACACCCAGAAGAACATCGAACTAGGAAGTTCCGCACTGACAAACTCTGCGAAGAAATCTTGCAACATGTGCCACACCAAACTGTTATGATTATTTGTAGCTCTACATGAAGCTCAGACATTCCACTCTACAAATTCCCAGTAGTTGTTCTGAATTGCTGACGGGAGTAACAAGCTTGGGGTACTTCCGAACAGATCCACTGCTAAGTACCGAGAGAAGTTCCTGGAAAAATTCACTTCTTACCTGCACGAAATATAGTTCGTGAACGCCGCCGCTGCTCCTTCGAGTTTCCAAACCCCAATCTCTGTGGCCCAAGAGAATCAGCAGCGTACGACTTCCGCGAGTTCCTGGTTCTCAGTGATTCCAAGCCTCGCAACAAGCACCCATCTCGAAGACCCGTCGACTCTCTTCCTAAGAGGCTCCTTCCTCCCATCTCCGCCATGCGTTGTGAGCCAAGGCGTCAGCCTCTGAGAGAGAGAGGAGAAGCTGCACCTCGTTCCGTGTTTTGCCTCCGAAGTCTACCAAATTCAATCGACGCACACCACCACCGCCACGAAGAAGTTCATAATAAGGATTGCTGCAAAACCCAAGGGCCTATCATCAGGAGCTTTGGCTAGAACAACAATAGGGCTGCCAAATGGGCGTGCAAATTAATTACAGATGTCAAGCTGCAACGGCGATTCCAAGAACACCATGAGTTTCAAAAACCACATGGCCAGGTAGCCTCAAAAGCGCGAAAAAGTGGCAGAAGTTGAAGGCGTAGCACGGCATGGTGAGGAGGAATCAATGCGCACTAGTTTGTACTTACGGTATTCGTTGCGAGAAGTGCGGTTGATGAAGGAGTAAGAACGTGACACACAAGATGGACAAACATCGAGTGATACTTCCCTACCCTTCTTTTTTTTGTTGTCCGCGACAAGCTCACGCCATGTGGCAGTTTCACGACTATCGACACAGAAAAAAAGGAAGCTTTATTTGACGGAGGAGGGGGATATGGAGCAGCGCTCACGCGCACACGCTACGCTAGCCTTCTGTGCGGGCCATGGACCCCGGCCTCGTTGAAGCCGACCAGGCACCTACCTTCAATTAGGGCTTCGATTTTATGCATCGACAACTGCATGGCTGTGAAATTCAAAACAGTGAATTTGTGATGGAGAAATTTGCTGATCGACAACAGCAATTTCCTTTCTGTGAATTTCAAAACAGCGAATTGTGCGAGCGTTGCTACTGAGCATTGTGATGGAAAAAAAAGTTCATTGATATCATGCACTTATGGAAGGGTTGAAGCTCAACCCCCCGGTATATTGATTGCTCTCAAACCCAGTTTCAAAGAACACATGGCTGCAATCTTTGAATTGTTAAGGATTTGGTGAGAGATCAGTGTCTCTGAGTCTTTGTGATGGAACAAGTCTTTGAATGCAGAGGACAACACTGGACAACCCACAGTAGTGGATGCTGCGTTAGCTGAGCTACTTAAGGATGGATGTGCTTGGCACTTCCTCATGTGACCGTCTGATGATGGTTTTGTCTCATTCTATGTTTTGTTCTCTTCTCCCTCTCTGTGAGGGCATTTGAGTCCAATGATGATGGAGTAAGTTCCACTCAGGAACTACACCAAGAAATTGGCTCTGATCCTTGACGCAACACCTCCTCCAGGGAACATTTGAGAATCTGTCGTTGACTGGCTGGGTCATCATTTCTACATCATAGTTCCTCTTTGCTCAACTGTTGATATCTCTAATGGTTGAAATCATTGGAAATGCATTGGGATGAGGAGAAAAAGGTTCAATGGAAGCAGCCTCCAGAAACAGGCTTACATGCACTGCCTTCTTATCTGCAGCAACCATAAGAGATCTCTTATGCAACAGCAAGACTGAGCATTTCAATAACAAGCTTCTGAAAGCTATATTGTCATGAGCCAAGGGACGAGATCATTTGGAGTTTTGATGGCCTTTGTTTCAACCCCATCTTCCTCCAAACCAGAGCTCACAACTTGACTCTTTGTATCAGAAGTTGAAGCTGTGTTTTCTCTGGCATTAGAGTGAGAGTAATGTTTGGACAAAAATCAACATGAGATTGTAAATGCCTGCTTAAAATGTACTAAGGAACATAGAGATGCTTAGTATGTGGTTATCTCTTGGAATTTGCTAATTCTGCCAGGGCACTTTGAAGCTCATATGAAGTCCTATATGTGCAACAGCTCCCACCTTGGGCAAAGGGACTGAAGATATTTTCCTCTTTCTTCAAGAATCAACATCACTCTACACATTATCTTTTTGGCCTTGTTTCACTGCCGAATGGTTTTTTGATGTGAGTTGATGCAAACTGAGATAATGAAAGACTTTTTGAGAGGTGCAAGAGTGATTGTTTGCGGATGGTGTGTTGGTGCTGACTGTCGAGAAAATTGCACTTGAAGATTGTTTCCCTGCCATCTCTGGGTTAGAGATTGATCAGATGCAATTCTGTTTCCACTTTCTGACTGTTTTACATAGAGACAAATCAATCAGTTGAAACCTAGAGCTGTTGTGGTTTTCACAAAATAAGTTGGCTGATGGTCAGGGTAGTCTAGTTTCCATCTACTCTCTGGTATCCTGCCAATGTAGATCTCAAAGCCGTCATGTCTATCTGCTTGCCTTTTACTTTCTTTCCTTTCAATTTGTCCTTGTCCCTCTACTTCTGTGTGTGTCACATCTTTGTTATTTGCATGTTTTGTGCCCACCTCCCAACAAGTGTAGTTTTGCTCTACAATTCTTGTGACCAGACACTACAAAGTCTTCACATCAGGAGCAGTAGCAGACAGAATTACAGACTCAGTAGCGGCACCAACAGCCAAGAGAGAGACAAAAGTTAGAAGTTAGAACCTTATTGTTGTTCATTACAGTGTAGCTAGAGACAACTTGTCCATGCTGCTTGCACTTGCCACCAAAGCAATGTTGAAACAACAGCTCCTCAATAGGTGCATCTCTTAATGCATGTACAAAAAGCTTTGTGAGTGAGGAACACAAGAACATGTCCCTACAGAGGCTGTGCAGAAATTCACGGTTGTTGAACAAGAAATCCAAAATGCATGAAAGATTTGTAGTCTTGATCTATCTATCTTGCAAGTACTGCCAGCAAAGACCACAAATTCTTCAATTAGGTTTAGCATCAATCTTGTAAATCTGAAGATAAGGAGCCTTATTTTACATATTCATTTCTTGCAACTTGATTCATGGCAACAGATCGATATTTATTTTGGCTCTGTCTGTGAAGGAGACAGTACAAAACAATGTAATGGTTTTCATTTGGTTTCACATTTTGAGGAATGTTCACACAGCATTAGTTTGAACTGTGAGTTCAATTTTTGAGAACTTTATGGTACATTTCTACTTTAACTGTTGCTGGTTTGAAGTTTGAGCTTGCCATAAGGGGCAGAGCCATTAGCCCCATGAGTTGCTCATCAGCCCCATTGAGTAGCTCATCAAAGGGATAAGCATAAAGGGTTTGCTGGTCCAAAGAGAGTTCCTAAAAACGAAATGATAGCAAGGAAACTATTCAGGAAACCATGGAATTTATTTCCTTGGAAAATTCCTAAAAGGGATTCGAAAATAGCTAAGATCGATCAAATGTGCGTGTGCTGCCAATCTGTGTATTTGGTCTTTCATTGTGAATCCCATTAACAAGTTCTTACTTATTTCATGATTATTGAAAATATCGTCGTGGGCAAAAAAATTAGGAAAATTAAGAGCAGTGACAAATTCACAATTATACAACAAATTTTATAATTTGAAATTGGTGCTCAGAGAATGAGCACCCAATTGGTCACAGGCTAGGAGAAATAGTTGCATGGAAAATACAGGGATTCAAGAATGGTATGGGCAGTTCCGGAAATGTGGGCAAAAAAGTTTAATAAAATGTGTTTTGGTCAACCCATAATTTAAAAGGAGATCTTATTATGAATGGTGGTAATTGGGAACCTAAGAAATTGTCAAGACTCAATATGCTGATGTCAGGTATGAGTCTGTTCCAATGGTGGAAGGTCTTGCACGTGAATGGTGCGGAAGGTCTCTTCAATCCAAGAACACATCTTCTGTGTGAGGAGGTGCTTTCAAACACAAACAAAAAAAAGACACAAAAAAAACAACCTTGCAGTACTTTCCCCTAGGAGTGGGCCATTCCAAATATTAGGTCTCAATGTGAGCTCAGGTGGACTAAATCTGGGGACATACCACTCCAATGCCCTTACTTAGCTCAGAAGGCAAGACCATCATTTTCAACAATGCAAACCATACCTAGCATAAAAGCCAAGCCCATCATTTTCAACAATGCCTTGCATGATAACAACCTTCTGAGGAATATCAACCTTTCAAGGAATTTGCACTGTTATTCTGGGGGACTTTTCCGTGTGGGATTTGTCACTCCAGAAGCTGGAGTTGGGTGGTTTCAAATTAGGAGGTCCGACTGATAGCAGGGCCTGACATTACTTACACAAAAAGACTTGATGAAAATCTTGTAGAAATTGAGGCAATGGTTTTTTTGACAACCCCTTAGTCTGAAACCACCTTAGGATATCACAACTCTTACACCTAGGACTGTAATTCTTATGAATGAAATGCCATGTGAAGTACTCTGGTGTGGAAGGTGGTGCCTGCCTCTAACTAGCTAAGAATTGATGTGTGTGAATTATCCTCGTGTGAAAGGTATCTGCCTCCGACTATCTAAAGAATTGATGACCATCTGAAGTATTCTTATAGAAGGAGCCCTCCTCCACCTGAATGGCCATGCATGTGAATATTCACAGAAGGGGCCCTCCTCCCACTATGTAAGAAATGACGATGAAGCTTTTACAGATTGAATTGAGACAGCAATCTCTTTCCCCGCACGTTCTTCCCCTCCTTGAGAGCCTATTATTATATTTAAATCACAATTTAGAAATTTCTGGACCCCCTAAACCACCCTGAGAAATTTCCTAAGTGTATTTGAAAGGCAACTTCATATTCATGAATATCCCTCCGTGACAGAAGGAAGGATGGATCTTACACCTGCTCTGAAAAGGATAAGCATAAGATCCTTCTCAGTCTTAAGGAGTAGGCATAAGAACTAAGAACTCTGCCCTTCCAACACCTCTGGATCTAATCTAGGCATCTTGCCTTGTATTTCTTGTAGATGGGTTCCCATCCCTGCCTTTTTTTATATACAGGGTCTTTCTTCTTCTTTATGATAATGTTCACTGAAAGTCTTTTCAATGGGTAAAGGCCTTGAGTAAGGACCCAAAAGGTGGGGCCAGACTTGGCTACGCCTCGTCCTCCTAGGTCCCTTCCTATGGGAATGCTCCCGCCTGCTGCTTTACCCTACACTAATATCTACCAGGAGAAGCAAGCAGAGCACTGCATGAATGAAGCAATTGTTGAAGAAGTCGTTGAGAGAAGCTCTCGCTCTCCTTGTTCTTGGCCTTGTTTTTTCCTCTTTCTTTCTTGTGCAGAAGCTGCTGGTCTCTACCTCTCTCTGTTTTCTTCCCTTGTTTATTGCTTGAAGCTTCGATATTGGTGTCTGGACAAAGCATGAAAGGAAGTGTGAAATCTTCAGTGAGAGGTCTCGGGGGGATTTTGCATAAATTTTCTCCACTGTCTTCTTCTGCAGGTGTTGAACAGGCGGATGGAGAGTTCGAAATGGAGCAATCTCAGTCTTTGATGCGGCAGCATTATAGTACTTCCCAGTCGTCTTCTGCTCCAGTTTCTCGTCACGGTCCAATTTTTGGTGTGGAAGAAGACCCGGCAGGTGGAGATCATGGTCCTGCAACGTCTAATCGCAAGTCTGTTGAGTATCGTTCCGGTCATGCTGAGCCTGAATTGGTAGTTCAAAGAGGACCTCTTCTTCAGCCACATTTCCTTGCAGCGGTGTTCGTCCAAAAACGACGCTGTTTTGTGCGGTGCTTGAAACGGCAAACTGTCACTATTGGTTCGACTGGAACAACGTCAGATCCTTCGGCCTACACGGAAGTGACCAGCTTGGACGAGTTAGAGGAAGTTGTGGAAGAGTGCAATTCGATTGAACTCCGCGCATCCGCAACGGTTGCGCGTGAAATTTTCTATTTTGGTCTAGCTGCTACTGGTCGACTGGAGAAAACTACAAGGAAGAAGAAGTCTTCGGAGGAGGAATTTGCAGCAGGGTTTGAGGTGACGGAAGCTGTGATCGAGTTGCTCATGCGAATTGAGCAAGATCGTGTAGTCTTTGTCTCGCAGGAGGAGAACGTCGTTGGTGTCAATGCAAAGAAGTTCCTTGTTTGTGCTTTAGCATGTGCATGGTATCGGAATGTACCCAATCTCGTGAAGTTGGTGGTAGGATTGATGAGTCCATCGGAGTTGTGTCCGATGTCACCGTTCGTGAACAAGGCTGCTATAGTTTCGGCACTCATGAACTGCAACACCATGCTTCAGCTTCTCAAACTGCTCTTGGAGCTGAATCCACATCTTTTGGATTTGGAGGAGGACTCAGCTGGTGACTCCTGGGTTTCAGTATCATGGCTATTGTCGCGAACTGCGCGCACTCGCCCCGCCCATTCCTTCCTTATGCCACAGCAATACACGCCAAGTTTCCTGTTGGCCGAACAAGCCACCAAAGAGTTCCGTCGCATGATCCTTTTGGTGTACTATCCCTTCCAAGTCCTGAGATGGACCATCTTTGGCCCCATGTACAGAATGACGAACAGATTTTGCACCGGACGAGATCCGACTCAAGTGGCTATCGCCCTCGCTCGAGCAACAGATGTGCTGCAATGCTATTCAGACAAGGTTCATAGCCAACACTCGCTCACAAATTTGCCCAGCTGCAGACAATGGAAACTAGATGCTCATGTCACTGGATTGAGATCGCCATGGACGTCATCAAAGAAATCCAATCAGCAACAGCTGCTACAGAACATCCAACTCCAAGTCCTGATGGAACCCACCGTACTCCCGAACTGTTCTCTCACCCTCAAAATTTTGAGCCTCGAATTTCAGAACCTGAACGCAGCTAATTATCGTGATAGTAGTTCTTCCATTTTGCGCCGATTCTTCTTGTCGAGAGTTGCTGTGACAGTTACACCAGAAGTGGAACCGCAACACGTTCTACTCACAAGGTTTGGGCTTGATTCTCCAAACCCTGTCTACGACAGGTTGTTCGTTCCTTCGTCCGGGAGCCGTGTAACAGTTCCGCTGGGGAAAGGACGCGGTGGTGTACCAAGGATTATGGTGAGAACAACCAGCGCGTCGTCGCAGACAACTTCTCCTCTAACGTCTGGCAAGCTTGGTGAGACAGATTGGCATCATGAGCAGACACATGGAACAGAACACTGCCACAGTTCCAAGTCTGGCACTTTCTCTTGGACTTTGAAGAACTTGGGAATTCCATTTTCAGACCGACTTATAGACCAAGTTTCTTCTTATACAATGATGTCCAGAAGCTTCAAGAAGACTAGATCTTCATGGTCAGATCTATCGACTAGCAGCTTTGATGCAGATGGCGGTGTGACATTCACGCATCAACAGTACCCTGACACCATCACATGGATGTTGGCACCTGAATTGCTAGGGACGATGGTGGCATGGCGCATTTCAATGGAGGTGCATGTGTCCATCCTCAACAAATTTACTGGGTTCTTCACTGAAGCCAGAACACTCAAGTTTTGCTTTGCAAGCCACTTGCAACATGAGCTCACCCCCAGTTGAACCTGAGCTCTCAATATGACCAGTCTAGCTTCTCATCTTATGGGACCATCTGCTTAAGAGAATTTAGCTTATTTCCTTGCACATCAACAAAAATGTTTGAAAGGTCTGTTGGATCAAATTCTATACTCTCCTTCTTTGAGGAACCTGCTGCTGCTGGGGACTTGGGTACTGCTTTCTTGGGGGACTCGTCACCTTTGTCAATGCACCAGATGCATGTTCTGGAGGTGCAAGCAGTTTTCAGTTCAAAAAAATCGTAGCAAGAACACCAGGGAAAAGAAGTTGGACTTCAGGTCATATGTTGTATCACATGTCCCAACGATGGATCTGCTGATTGAGTCAAATGGAATTGAGTCAGGGAATGTATGCAGCCATTAGTTCTGCTTATTGCACATATGTGAAAACAACATACATGTTGTTCCATGAACTGTAAATGTCTGTCTTGAATTACTTGATGTTTTCTCCACATATCAATAGACATGTATAGCCTGGTCTCAGATTGTGAACTTCTGCATCGTTACATCCTAGATGATGTATTTATGAACCACTCATTGTTCACTAAATTTGGTGAACTGTTTTCTCACCAAATTATATAACTATGAGCTTAGATTTTGATGGGAGATGATGCCCCGTGGGAACCAATGTATTTACCGTTGCAATGTAAGACTAAAAAATGAGCAAAACTTCTGGTGTTTATGGAGGAATTTTTCTTTTGGAGATTCTGAAGTAACAAATTGGGTGTTGATGTTCAAATTGGCTCCTTGTCTTGGTTCATAATAACGGCTGCCAGGCTGCCAAATTTCTGTGTGTGTGGAGGCTTGGGAGAATGGTGTCAAAGTCACACTGGCCTACCAGGGGCCTCATTACAGTAAACTCTTCCTTCAAATCATCACAAAAACACTCTACTGAAAGAAACTGAAAGTGGAATCAGTGAAAACAAATTTTGTCCCTGTGGGGTGTGTTGCAATGCCCCAATGTTCATTCCAGAACTTGCAGCCATTTTACAAGGGCTCCAGTGAGGCCAAAGGGGATAGCATTGTCAACGGACCCAGAGGAACATAGTTTGAGAAAAAAAAAAGTGGACAAGTGAGTTAGAGAGCAACACAGCATTGGTGGGTTGAGATTTGCTTGACAGCAGAAATTACTACCTTTCTAATATGATCAGAACCTTCAAAGTCCATGCTGTACTGTAAGAGTATGAAGTTGAAAGACCACACCACATTTCCATCAGATTTGTGGTGGTTGGTTTTGGGGCAAAGCCCCCGATGGGAGTTCATCCTGAAGAGCAAGTGGTGGCTTGGAGAATTGAGATTCATGGTAATGATTTTCTTCTGTATTCCAGGAAATGTGGTTACTTTTGGTGCACAAAACCCATGCCCCTCCTTCATGCTATTTAACACATCATTTGCTGCAGGCTTTTTTCTCACAAGTTTTGCCAGCACAGTACACTCAAATTCAAGGGCAGGATAGTTCAAATTTTCTAAGAGAATACCTGTAAATACATTGCAGCATGTAATTGAAAGCTTTAGCAAATTTCAAGTTACAGTATTATTTCCACATACCTATAATACTATCCTTGAAACTACTCAGTGAACAACCTACAACCATAAAGAAGCACACAACAACCAAATACACTTCTTAGCCAACTTACAAAAGTGTTGTAGCCAAATCATGCAAACAGCTACCATAGCCTTTTGGTATCCCTTTGATGATGATTTGTTAAACAACATATGAAACTTCAGAAATCAGAAAAAAAATTACCTTCCACAAGTTAAGATTGTGTGGATGGTCATTCTGTCTTCATCAAGCTCAGCGACATGTAGCACCAGGATGACAGAGATGGAGAGAAACAAGGGGATGTCTCCAGAAGTAATTCAGGATTGCAACAACTCCTCCAATTGATTCCATACTTGGCCAAGTAAATCATGGTAATTATTCACTGAAAGAGTCATTGTGCACGTACTACTTCCATTGCGGCAACATGATGAGAAAGAAGTGGATTAGGAATTGTTGAATGGTTGGCACAAGTACCTGAATGTCTTTTGCTATACAAGGATATTGCACCTTAGTGTGTCATACAGGATGAATTGTTCATTGTCAACTTGTCATAAATAAACTTTGCATGGCTAATCTGTATATGTGGATGTGTAGAAGTTTTGCAACCTATTTCATGGCGCTTGAACCATAGGGGAGCTGCCTCAATGCTGAAGAACATAGTTACTTCAATTTTCTCTTAGGATTGTAGTGCCTTGCCTTTTGAGTGGAATGGAATTATTTCCTTGATTCACACAAAAGTATGCAACAAACTTTCTATTGTGAGCAATTAGACTGACTTGTCTTTGCCATGAACCTATAGATAGTTGAATGCATTTTGATAGTGAGAACGAAAATTTTCATTATGGACCCATACACAGGGCAGAATTGGAATTCATTCAGTTAAGCTGAACTTTGTGACCAGACCCAGGCATGGTTCCACACACAACATGGGATCCTTATCTCACCAATGTAATGATCAAATTGAGAGACCATTTAAGAATTACTAAACAGCCAAGCAACCAAGCATGATAAACTACTTGGAGACATGGGGCCCAAGTTGCTCAAAAGTTTCTTGGATCAAAGAAAATAAATCTTCCATGCGGTCAGCGTCCAAGCTAGGTCAGCCCAAGTACATCCCCTGCAATAATTCCAATTGTCCTAGACTTGGATTAATATCAGTAAGTTTACTTTCACAAAGGAATGACCACATCTGACCTGTATTTGTTTCAAGGACTTACAATTATCAAATGGCCTGTTGTAAACATTACAAGATGTGTATTGGAAAACATGCACTACTTTTGCAGCCTATTTGTTGGACATTTTTGGCTATTGAACTATATCATATATATTAATTCACTACGTCCGTCCATCTGTTTGTCTGTCTAACGGGGGTTTTGGGGGGTGAGGGAGGGAGAGGCCGGTGAAGCAACGGGCGACCGGTGTCAGTCTATGACGGGGGTTGGACCACCACGGTTTCCGTGTACAAACCGTCTTCACAAAGCATTGCAACCATCCGAAGGGTAAGAATGACGGTCGGATCGCATCCCTCTCCCACCGCACCAAAGGCGAATATAAAAACCTTCCCCTCCCCCCCTCACTACCGAAAGAACTGGCGGTTATATAGAGGAGCTTGTTTTCGGAAATTTCCAAAACTTTCGGGAACCAAGGTTCAAAATGTTAGAACCGGGGTTTTGGGTTTTCTCACGTCTGGTAAAGGAGTAAATACCCGGACTGATAACCTAAGGGTACACACGACTGATTTTGATACCCGCACAACGTCGGTCGGGACCACTACGCGTTCGAGGTGACTGGAATGGCGTAGCCACGGGTGTCCGAAGGTCACGGGTACCACTAGTACCAAATAATACTTCATAACAGATATTCATCAAATTACAAACACCTCATAAAATTTCAAAGGCGTTTTTTAAAACTAGAATGACTACTAACTTGCTTTCTAGATATTAGAGGGTTGTGTATTGCAAAAAAAACACATATTATTTTTCATTTTACATTTAAAGTACTTTTTATTGACATGTGTACCAAATAAAATAAATCTTCATGAAATTCAAGGTAGCCCAAAGAAAACTTGTGTTAAATTTTGAGGAATAGGTGCAAGAGGGTGGATTCGATGAAGCAAGTGTGAAGGTGCAAATGCAAAGCAAATGTGAAGGGGGACCATGGGGTTTAGCTACCATAGAATGGACCATGCAAATTGAGTTCATAATTACAACAGGTTTGTTTAAATTAACATGATATGTTGATTCCACCTTTGTCATGCCATCAATGTTGGGTCTAAATTTTTTAAGGTGTACACCGAATGTTGTCACAATGTCATCTTTTTGTATTTTTTTTATACTCTTTATTAATCGTGTTTCACTATCAACATACACAAATTGAATGATATTGATATTTCTAAATATATGGTGGTTTAAACTATCAAAATATGATTTTTTTTTGTTCATTAATGTGTACAAGAATCAAAATGCAATTAAGGATTGCATTCAAAATTGTCACTAACTTTGTCCTCAGTGGTACACTTCAAAGAATTTGGACATTGTCACATCATATAAATTAGCATATGTGTCAATGTAGATGCACGACCAACTTTACCAAAACAAAATTTATATATGAACAAGTATATTTAAACTTTTTTATAATGAACATTTAGATACAATGTACAACCCTTGGGCTTCCCTAGTAACTAAAAATTATGGATGAGAGATTTTAGGGTTTGGACAGGATCATCCCCATCTGATTCATGGCATCAAAAAGTGTCTATTGTTTTGTTATCTTGTCATTCACAAAAAGGTTTCCAAGAGGAAACCTTGAGGTGGTGATAAGCTTATTGTTAATTCTACGCGAAAGTTTAAGGATAAGTATAATGTTTGTTGTTTTATTCTTGAATGGAGGAAAACAACGCAAGCTGTGGAACATGGGAATGGCACAATTATAAGGAGGCATTGCTTTTGGAAGCTAAGTATTTGCTCTTGTTTTGTGTGTGATGTGTGTGTAGTTGATGTTTGAGAATTTGGTTTGTATTGAAGGGAAGAATGCCCAACAGTAGAAGATGGTGATTTACTTTTTGGAGGGTAGATCTTGTTCTTTCCATGGTGCATTTGACCTTTCAAAAAGAATGCATTTACATAGATAGGTCAATGATCAGGGGGTTGATGAAATTCTAGGGGTTTCGTGAACAATCATTAGTAAGGGAGCATGTGAGTGATTGTTGTGTTGGGGCTATTGATAGTTTTGTGTGAAGGAAGAGAGCACCCATTAAGCTGGGACCTTCGAATGTGTGCTTTACAATACTCAATTGGGTTGTCAAGTTTATTTTAGTGAACATTATGAAAATATTTGTCAAGCTTCCTTAGTCAATACTATAGAACAAGTGGGGAATCAACATTCTATAGTTGGGTTTTTACATCTTCTAGAGGCATAGTTGGGTGCTAAAATTGTATTATTATCAATGATTGTGATGGAATGTGTGTGGGTGAATCTAGTTCTCATGCTCTAAGGTTGTTGTTGATGGGTTCTATTGACATTGAGGGAAGTTCCACACATGCCAAATTGGTTAATTGAAACTCAAGAGAAAGAATCAAAGAGGCCTAGCCTCTATAGACCTAGCTCTAATGAAATATTGATCTTTTAACATATAGATCTTGTGGGAATGTAATGTTGAAAGTTGATGGATCAATTAATAGATTTGTAGACTCTTTGTATTATGAGTATGGCTTGTTGATGTATATCCAATATGATCTTTGGGAGTTGACCAAGCCCAACTTTTTTGGTTACACCCCCTCCTTCTAGCTCTACCTTCTTGTTATTTGCACAAGTGTTATTTTGCCAAACATCATCTCTCAATTGAAAGTAAATTTTGGAAATGACTACAAAAGACAAATGATTGAATATGTAAATTGCACACAACCAAAAAAATAAAATTTAATTACATACTAAACTTTCATTGGCACATCAAAATTTATGATTTCAATTGTTTGTTTCAATTACATTTATGTTGGGTTTCAAATAAGAATTCATTTTCTATTGGCTTTTACTTTCAATCACTTATACTAGAAATTTTAGGTGTACATTAAAATCTTTTTCCAATTCTATATCAACTTTCGATTGATTATATCAAGTTTTCAATCATATAGGGAAATCATTTTTAGTTCAATTTTACGTTCAATTAATTATATCATTTTTTATTACAAAAAAATCATTTTCAAGTCATTTTTATTTTATTTTTATATCCCTTTTTAAGTCATAGAATTAAAAAAATATTTTAATTTTTTTTTTTTGGTTGATTATATATCAAATTTTTATCACAATGTTAGATTTTGGAGAATCCATTTCAATTCTTATTTTGATTAATTGCATCATGTGTTTGATCACATAAAAGAATCCACATTTATTGATTCTTATTTTTAATTTTTTATACCTTACTTAACTTTTTCAAACACACATTGAAATCTTGCTTCAACGTTTTATTCATCAAATTTCCACCACTTGCAATTTAGTTTTGAAAACACATTTTAATTTTAAGTTGGTAAAAAAATGTTTCAAATCACTTCTTTCAAGGTTACATCACACATTCAAATGGCACATGGGTGCAAAAACTCAATCATGAACCACACATGCATCCTTAAACCACTACATTTTTTCAAGATATTTTGACATCTTTTTTAAAATATATTTTTAACTCTTTTAAAATATTTAAAATGTTCTTTATATACTATTGTGTTAAGGTTTATATTTTACAAATTCCAAAAAAATAAGTAAGTAGGTATAAAAATTTGTCAAAAAATAGCTTGATATGAATCTTTTTACATTGTAAAAACAATGGTTATAACTATTTTTAAAACACTTTTGGATTTTTTTTCTTCATTAGATTGATTTCAAATTTTCAAGATATGCATGTCAATATATTGAAAATAAAATTATATAAAAATAACTTCATTCGTAAGAAAACTAATTCTCAAATGTTAGATGCACAAATTTAAGTAATGGTTTCAATTTTTTAGGAACATGTTTGCAAAATTATATCCACATTCATATTATTTTCATTCAAATATTATACCAAAAACTGATATTTGGCACTTCTTTGTTGAATTTTTTCTATTTTAAAAAATGAAATTCAATAGTTTTAAATTTAAATTTTCTAGAATTTCAACAATTTGAAGAACAAATATTCCAAATACACCTTGCATTGTGCATTTGTAATAACAACCCAATGGTTCTCAATTTTCAACAATTTCAAAAACTATCAATATTTTCTTTTCTTTTTCTCAACTAGACTTTTCAAGTGTAAACTAGCTAATAGGAGTTACTCACACCAAGGACTAGACTATTTAATGGGCAAAATATTCAATATTTATTATAGTGGTGCTACTTGACACCTATCGATAAGAGGTTAAGAATGTCAAGAACACATGTTAACATTTTAAAAACAAAAATGTTTTACTTGTAAATGCTTTTTTTTGTCATAATGTACATAGGTGGGGAACACACAACCCATATGGTGCAAGTCAATAATACATTTTGGTGAGGCATTTCCTAATTGTATAACCCAAGGATGGGTTTGTTTAGAAATGTCAATGGATGTTAGGCATTGTTAAAAAAATGTTGGGGAACATTAAGAAAAAATGTTTTTTTTTTGGTTTTGTTTTAAGCATAAGAGGATGTTGGGCAACATCAATGAACGCCACAATTTTTATGTTATTATTATTTTATCTTATTTTATTTTCTATCATAAAGGGATGTCAAACAAGGCCAAGTAGACACTTGGGTACACCAAGCAACATTGGGAGACATTGGGGGAGTCATGCAACATTGGAAAAATGTTGATGATGTCAGGAAACAACTTTTTCCTAGGTGACAAAAGAGGGTATGAAGATGGCAAGGGGCAATGTCGATGCCAAGCAATGTTAAGGGAACATTGGGGAACATTGAACAATGTTGAAAAAACTATGTGTGACACCAATTGTTTTTGAAGGTGATAGGGATGCCAAGAAAATGCCAAAGGAGAATGGGGGCACTAGGGAAAAAATGAACAACATTAAGAAAACATCAAACAACATTGGGAAAATGGTAAAGACCTTATGAAAAGGTAAGTTCAAATAAATAAATAAATTTTGGTAAATTTTCTTTTAAAAACTAGCATTGGTAGGGACATCCCTCCTAGCTACAACCTTAGTTTTTCCTCAAATTATGGAAAATTTGGTGGACTTTTTTCAAAAAAACCTTTTGAGACACTTGCATCTTTTTTTTGTCGCAAAGTGGCAATTTTTTGCCAAAATATGAATAATTGTTCTTGAGGTCTATACACAATGTAATTAGCTTCCAAATTTTATTGAATTAAATTCAATGTAAATATTTACAAGGCTAATTTTGTTGCAAGGACAAGAATTAAGACTAATGGTGCCTATAGATATTAATCTTTGTTAGATTCCTAGTATTACTTGCAAAACACAATTTTAGCTTTTCAAACAAATAAACATTGTGTGCACAACCATTAAGATGAAAACAAGAAAAGTATGGAATAGCAAGAAAAATACATGCAAGCAACAAACACAAATGTTGACCCAAAACTATGAACACATGTGGATGTACATAAATGGCTATAATGTAAGAATAGTATCCTTTACTAAAAAGGTCATATGTGTGACAAATTTGGATGTTGGGGGATGTGAAGAAACATTATGTTTCCCTTCAAAATTGATGCAACCTTGGTAAAAAATGTTTTCAAAAATGTTATGATGGTGTTGGATATATATTTTAATTTCAAGTTGGCGATGGCTTGAAGTAGCAAGTTATAAAGTTTATCAATATTCCATTTCAAATACATCAATACATATTTTGAAACAAAATTGCAAGCACATATTTTGGTGCCTATTATTAGCAAATACATATCCATACCATTCTACATACATTCATATAATTTTTTTATATGTTTTTAAAAATTAGGCTCTACTTTCTATGTTTCAAAGTTGACAAAATTCTTGTGTTTTCTACTTGCAATGTATATATTTTTTGACTTTTTTTGTATGCTTGTACCCTTTTATGTTATTTATAATTCCATTGCATAGGAATCTTTAAAAAGCTAAGGCCACGGGGCGCAACCAGCCAAAATAGATTTTTCCCCGTAGCATTTTTATTATGCCCAGATCCCACGAGTGAATGGCGAGTTGAATTTCCATTAGATCTCACCTAAATTGCCGCCTGCACTAGACGTGAGTTTCTTTCCTGCTTAACATAAATAGTTGTAGTATCAAATGTGTGTTTGTTAATGTTCATTAATAATACAAGGATGACAATGTTGAAGATTCGAAATTCAATTTAGTGAATTGGGTTGTCAAATCATGCCACATTTGTTGCATTAAAAATTAATAAGACATTTGCATTTGGTGTTTCCATGGTACAATGTACACAAAAAGGAATCATAGTTTGACATTTTTCATTACAACACATTTTTTATGTGCCTTCTAGATATTTGGAGAATATTTTTGTGATAGAATTATGTAATTAAAGATGAATAACATCCTAAACTCTCATTATGTTATGAAATTGATGCACATTTGAGTAGTGCAATGGTTGATTAGCAAACTTTTCATATTTGCAAAATTTGTCATAAAACTTGTAACATAACAAAAGGATTAAAACTAAAAATTTTAATAAAAATTTGTTCATAAAATTTTTCACATACAAAGAGACAACTATAATGAGCAATCTGCTGTTTGTGGGTAATAAGTTCTTTAGTCTAGTCAGGTTCAAGTGGGTTTGGATGTTGAGTGAGTTGAAAGACAAAATGTTTCCCTACCATGAGTTAGGCTTTAGGGTCTAAAATTGGTTGCGTAACAAAATGGGTGAATAGATTAAAAAAGAAAAATCTATTGTTGTAAGTTCAAGGCTAAGCATGTTTATGAATGTCTGATTCAACTTGGCTGCTTAAAAAAATAAATAGTATATTATAAGACAATTGGTGTATTTGAGTGTTAAGAATTACAATAATTGTGATGGTAGCTCACTGCTGGTGGCCTAACATGAGCTACAACATGTATCTAATTAAATAAAAGACATACCATATATTGTCTGAAATGCACATGTGTGAGTAGTGAGTACGGTGAGAAATTAATTGTTGTCAAGTCCCCACTCTTTTTAGGTTACAACTTACAACCCCATTTCTACCTGCCCTTTGAATCAAGGATTGACTTTAGAAAAATGTTCTTCCCTTCTCTCAATTGTAATTACAAGCTCCTGGATGAGAAGACTATCTTTATGAATGGAAATGTTGCTTGGTTACCTCCTTTCTAATTGCACTTTGAAAAGATACTATACTTCTTATTAAGCACCAATCTGATAAAAAATTCAACCCACAACCATATGCAAGGTGTTTGAAAGTCCCATTTAGACTATTGTGTGACAAAATTCCAAATTCAACAATATGTCAATGATTCTTATGTTCCTTGGTTTGTCATGTGTGTATGCATGGCCTCATACATGACAACTGGTTACATGCATGCTAATCATGCCTTTAGGGTTAATGTACGTTCTTAGAATTAATGTATGTTTTTAAGTTACTGTACGCTATTAGGTGTTTTAGGGTTATGTCTTGTTTAAGGTTTCAACTTGTTAACGGCTATATAAAAAACCAAGCTATTCCTTTTTCTTGTTAGTTTTTCTAAAATTCCTTTGTTAAGGAAAGTTTCCTCCATAGTCAAATTGGATTTTTAGATGTTCATGGTGGCTATTACACGGCCACCGTTTACATACACTACATTTTCTTTCCTTCTTTTCAATTTAATTCTAAAAAAATTGTTTTTTGTTGTTTAATGTTGAAAGCGGCAGATTTTTCTTGGCTTTGAGCTTCTTGGGTTTCTTTTCCTTGTTAGTTTTCTATGTTCTTGAATTGTTGCTGCTTCTTCTTTTCTATTTTAATATTGTAGCTATAATAAGAACAACAACAACCATAATTAGCAATAGCGTAAGCAAGGGAAAAAGGACATTGGAAACAAGCTACAAGTTATGAAGTTTTGAGTTCCGAAACTTCGAAGGGAGGAAGGAATGAGTAGCTCTAATGTTTGTTTTACTGCCAGCTCTAGGTCTTGGGAGCACACACACACACACACACAAGGTTTGATTATAGTACAAGATTTGCACCAGGTGATGCAACCCCACATACATTTGCTTTCCTTGTACATGGGTTTTGAAGTTAGCATTTGGGTTGTGCACTCTTGTGTGTTTTTGAACTTGTAGTCATGTAGTGAGTAGCCCTTGTAGCAACTTTGGAAGAAGAAGAAGAAAAAGAAGAGAATAATAATTTTAAAAACACATGAAGTAGAAGAATTTTTTGTTTTTTAAAATTTTCTGCACGCCATCACTACAGAGTTTGCGAATGCAAATCACTCTCTAGTGTTGTCATTAGCATAGTCCATTGCACTCGTAGTCTATTCCGTTCTACCGTTTCGTTCGACATCTGTCGCCATTTGTTCGTCCGGCCCCTTCCATCCATTGACGTTCGTCCATTGCCGTTCATCCCTGTCGACACATCGCATTCTTCAAATCGTATGTTGTGTTAGACAGTTGTAGCTAGTGTTTTGTATTGCTATAAAATTTTGGGGCATGGGACAACACCATGTCCTTGGATGATGAGAGCACTATTGCTTAGCCAGAGGCAAAGTATCAACTACGAAATAACACATAATCATTTAAGTTAATTTCTTTGAGTTCATAATCTTCATGACGGTACCATTAAGCGTCTTTAGCACCACCGTCATCCAATACAACTCCTACAAAGAATTCAAATTCAGGTTACACTACATTAATGGTATATTAGAGTTCATTTAGAGGGGTTAATCAGTGGGGTACACCTATTGCCACACTAGCTTTCACACCTTCACCGTATATTCTGCTGCAAGTCGTTACCTCTACACCCATATACACCATGGAGGTCAACAGTTCTTTTGGGAGAATTGAGAAGTTTAGCGGAAGGCCAGGTACCATTTCTCTGAAGGAGTTCAAGGCAACTTTTTCAACTATGGTTTGTGAATTAGAGCTCAAGTATGGCGTTAATTACATCGGGGCATTCGCATTCAAACAATTGGCCCGTTATGTGCACTATGAGGCATTAGATGTCTATGAACAACATTTTCCGAGGATTTTGGATGTCACCCAAACTACTATTGCACATCATGGGACTATGCTAATAATCCAGATCCTAAACTTACTTCAGTAAACCTTTCTCTTCAACAACTCATTGCTGTTACTGCAAACATTCCTCCCACCATCGATGCACCAGCTTTTGTTGATCTAGTGGGGAAACTTTTTCAAGTTCTTGAGTTGGAATTTTTGGTTAAGAGTTTGAAAAAAAATTTACAGCTCGCCACCTTCTTTCAGCAGAAAGATGAAACCCTCAAGATGCTTTATAAGAGGCTTTTCAAGCTTAAAGAAGATACTCAGAGCATCATAGACCTAGAAGTTGCCCATCAGTATGTTCGTTCATTGGAAGGTACTCCAACATTCCATGCGCAAGTTTTGCAACAGGTTTTTGTAGAATTTGGAGACTCGTACACTTTGTTGGATGTTTACAACATTTTTGAAAAGCTGGAACTGGTTCATGTACACTATGAAGCCAGTACTATGAGGCTTTCATCACGTTCAAGGACTTAACTTCCACTAATTACACCAATCAGATCATCACATTCTTCTTCAAGGGCTAAAGCAGTGCATTCGACTTCACCCATCCTACCTTCCTGCAACTACTGTGGCAATCCTGCCCACAAAGCTAGTGAGTGCAACATTCCTTCCGAGGATCTCTTTTGTGATTATTGTGGGAAAGATGGACATCAGGAAGCTGTTTGTTTTGCCAAGTTCCCGGAATGGAAGGAATTCTAATTACCACAACAAAATTTTCTAGAATCTTTCGTTGCCCTTTAACCAAAAGCCAAAGCACCTTAGCTTTCCACTTAGGTTTTCCCCACCAAGGGTAATTCCAATAAGAATGTTAAGAAGAAGGAACACAATGCTAACAAGAGTGAAGTGTTTTAAGCCCATGCTGCTCAAGTTCAAACTCTACAAAATGAACTCGAATCATTGAGGGCCCAACTTGCTAATCTAAAAGACAAGTCTTCTCAACCAGCTAGTTATGCCCAACTTGTACAAGGTTTAGGAAAACACACAATTTTCCACTAACCAGCTTATGGAGTGCCAACTTCAAATGTATGAAGTGGCGCAAAAGCTTATGAATACACTATTGTTTAGTTTTCAAGATTTGAAGTTAAGCACCAAGGACATAATTGCAGTATTAAAGGATACCCTGAACACTATATCACGTCTTTTACCTATCCTTGATCCACATGTTACAGGGGTCCCATCTAACACCTTGGAGAGACATTCGGTTGGTTCACGTGTTGCAGATGGTGTTCATAATCTGGTCACTAGTTCTAACATGGCTAAACTAGTGGGTTCTCCTACTTTTAATTCTACATTCACATATAAGAAAGGAGCTAAGAACACCTCATTTGTGGATTATTAATTCAACAAAGGCATTGTGGATAACCATTCTCTCCACAAAGTTTTCATTCATTTCCGAAGGTGGTGCCTAGTGAGAGAACTTCCATCACCATCAAAGTTGCCATTGTCGACAATATTGAGTCATTAATCTAGGTGGGAAAACATACACCCAAAGTGGTACTTCTTGATACAAATGCCCAACCAGTGATTCTTGGAGTTGAATTCGCCAAGAAGATGGGCATGTTCGACTCCAATTACGAAAATCTATGTGGCAAATTCGCATCGCTAATGGGAGCATAGAAGAGGTACTTAGGGAGAGCTCGGATTTGATTGCACTTAACTTCAATGAAAGTACAAATCAGGAGCTTCGCCTACATGTCAAATGTTTAGTCACTAATGCCACCAGTTACAATGTGTTCATTGGGCAAGAGGCCCTATTTCCATCAGGTTTTATAATTGACAACTAGTTCGAGCATGCGTATTACCGAGTGGTTTGGGAAATTGATGGCCACCACCTGGGATACATACCCTTTAATTCACATGGGAACCATAGTCCTATGGTTCACCATTGTATGTTCAAGGAAGCACACACTATTTCCTACATACAACAAGCTAGCCACGAGTGGATAAAGGGAGATGAAGAGGAGATAGCTTACACCCAAGTTATTGAAAGCTTGAAGGTGGTTCCTACTAACATTTAACACGGACCAGAGGTTTTACAAAGGTTCAAAATAGCCCACGAGCCCTTGGTCAAAGCTCTGTTTAGTTTTGAAAACATGGAAAGCCATGGCGAACTGATTAAACCAATATTTTGTTAGCTAATCACTTGGACACCACCTAAGGAGGGGATTACATTATTAGAGTTCTTTGGTGGTATTGGTAAAAGTTTCAAAACCCTACTACAATCAGGGATGGTGGTTCGGAAATATTTTTATGTAGACATTGATCCTATTGCAAGGCAAGTGGCAACATCAAGAATGATGGACCTCATAGCCATATTTCCACAACAGTTTGCAACCACCGCATGGAAGGCCAGTTTCACTTTCTTGCCTTCTGACATACAATTAATTCAGAAGAAACATATGGAATTACTTAGCCCTATGGACGTCATCATTTTAGGTTGGGAATGTCAAGGATTTTTAGCAGTTGGATTTAGAGAAGGCTTGAGTGACACAAGATCTGGTCTTTTCAAGGACATGGTATGATTGATCACCTAGGTTCAATCCATTTTTTTTACACCCTTTTTAAGTTTGACCAAAGGGAGAAAGTCTAGGAGCACTACATGTTGGTCAAACATTACCTTGGAAAATCGCTCCTACTCAATGTGGCACAATGCGATTCCTATGCACAGTAGCTGTGCAACTGGTGGACCAACCTTTCACCACTCTCAATCCTGCTACTGGATTTGAGATACACCATCAGAGACCCCAACCTATAGGTTTCTCACATATTGGATGATCAAAGCTCTTGCTAACCAATTACAAGGCAAGAGAAACCTCCTTGGTTTCCTACAAACACAATAGCAAAACCAATAGGTGTTTGGCCCACCTTTGTTTCCTTCCCAGGAGCACACACTTTTTAGGGAGATGGACCAAGCTTGGTGTATCATCATGCTTCAACCACTTGGGATGAACCAAACCTAGAAGAAAGAGAAAGGGCTATGGGGTTCCAAACTAGCACTTCTAATCACACCAAGGTGATTAGATTGGAACGTAACGTTATACTAAGGAGAGGCATAGACCTGAACTCCCTTACATGGTTATTGGTAACCTATGTACTTTTTCAAATGTACATAACACCAACATTGATTCAATTAACTTGCAGTTCTAGCGATGCAACTACATGGCACCCCAACCAAGTGCACTTGTTTATTTTCAACATTCTACACTTCACTCTTAGTGTTGGGGGGGAGGAGGTACCATGTAATTTGACTCAAGTTGTTTATGATACACTTGGAAGTACATCAGCTTCTGGACAAACAATTATAACCTTTTACAAATCTACGTAGTTGGATAGTGGAAAACTTAATACACTAGGTTCTTCAAACACACTTTCTAATTTTATTCCATGTGTTTCCAACTACCCTTTCATTATGGGGAACTAGTTCACCAAAAAGGAGAAAGACCAGGTCATAGATTTGTTTTAAGTATGAGAATGTGTTGGCATTTTCAATGAAAGATTTAAGTAGGTGTAAGACCATACAATTTTTTATAGACCTTATAGATGAGACACCCATTTATTGGAAGAGGCATAGGTTGAACAAGCATGACTGGGAACTAGTAGATGAAAGATGCAAAAAACTCCATGAGGTGGGTCTCATTCAACCATCAAGTTTTGAATTCATAACTGTTACAATAATGCTAGCAAAGAAGGATTTAGTTGGATTATGGAATGAGAAAAGGATGCGCAGGGATTATAGGCCTTTGAACTTGGTTACACCTCAGGACAAGTAACCCATGCCCATCCCTAAAGAATTGTTTGATAACATTGAAGACTCAAACATCTTCACAATTATGGATCTAAGGCAAGGCTTCAACTAAATTGTGTTCATTACGAAAGATCACAAAAAAACGACATTCCATGGAAATAACAAGTTGTGGGAATCGCTTCTGATGCCTTTTAGATTGAAGAATGCACCTGTCTTTTTTCAGCGAGTCATGGACCAGGTTCTCGAAGGGGTAGATTTCTTCAAATGCTACATAGATGATGTCCTAGTGCATAGCAAGGGTCTCCTACAACATTTGGCTCATCTTGAGGAGTTATTCAAAAGGCTCCACGAAGTCAATATGAAGATCCATCCTAAAAAGTGTGAGTTTACTATCACCTTAGTAGTCTACCTTGGACACATAATTTTGCTAAATGGTATTATGGTTCATTGGGCCAAAGTAGTAGCCATTTTGGAAATGCCCAATCCTACTGATGTTCACATTTTGAAGAGCTTCATCGAACTATGTAATTATTACAAAATTTATGTCCAAAACTTCAATACTATTGCTCACCCTCTCTACGCATTGTTAAAGAAGGATGTTACTTAGACATGGAGTGAAGAGGCTTAGGAAGCATTTAACACAAACAAGGAAATTTTTTCAAAGTTCCCCATTCTGAGAAAACTTGATTTCAACAAGGTCTTCATTCTACACACAAATTGAAGTGCTCTTGGTATTGGTGTTATTCTTGGCCAACTTGATGAAGAAGGTAAGGAATATGTTATCGCCTATGCATCCCGAAATAACAACAAGGCTGAGAGCAACTACTCTTCATACGAGGGGGAATGTCTTGTTATTGTATGGGCCGTCGTACATTTTAGGCCCTATCTTTATGGCAACAAGTTCACTTTGTATACCAACCGCTAGCCTATCAAGTGGTTGATGACCAACAACAAGCTTACTGGTAAGTTAGCTTATTGGGTGCTTATACTTCAAGAATATGAGTTCAAGGTTATTCACCAACCTGGTATTACACATCAGAAGGTGGATACCGTGTCACGGAAACCCTTCAATACCTCTGAAGATTTTGTAGAAGCTAAGCAAAACTTCGATTAGATTCTAATAATACATGTATCTTATGCATCTAGTTATTTCGCAATATTACAATGTAACCTGGTTGAGCATCCCATTGTGGATATATGGGAGGACTTGGACACTCTAAGGTTTTTTCAGCATGGGGAATACCCTCCCCAAGTTACATCAAGTCAACAGGATCACATACAACATGGATTTAAGCGCTACTCATGGAAAGACAATCACTTCATTCGATGCTTACCACAAGGCAACAGAGTGGTTCCTCCACCACATGAATGGTCTGGTTTTATTTAGAAGGTACACTCGGAGCTTGGACACTTTAGAGTTAAACGTACTTATAGCCTTCTCGCTCCTCATTACCATTGGAGAAGTATGTATGCTCAAGTTTGAGATGTCATTGCTAGGTGTGAACAATGTGATAGAATGAGAATTTCCTTCTCCTCTCGACAGTTCACGTTTTCTCCATTCCTTATTCAGGGCATGTTCTATTGCTGGTCATGTGATTGAATTGGAAAATTACCACAAACCTCCAGGGGTAATGTCTACATCATGATTATGATTAAGCATTTTTCAAAGTGGGTCAAACTTGTCACAGTATTGGACAAGTCATCACATAGAACCAACCAGGCTTTCTTACAACAGGTCTGAAGTAGGTTTGGGGCTTGTGTTGAGTGCCTCACTGATCAAGGATCTGAATTCAGAGGAGAATTCTAAGACCTACTTAATCATGCTCTCATTGGCCATCACCGGACTTCAAGGGATCATCCTCAAGCTGATGGCTTTGCAAAAAGGATGGTTTAAACATGCAAAAAGGGATTTCGAAAGATTTTCCCCACTAAGAACAAAGAGGATTGGGACCTGGCCTTACCTTACATCGCCATGGGTTACAAGATGTCCAAACACGCCTTTTTGTTTCATTTCGCTCTTTATTTTCTACTTTTTGGGAGACATCCCATTCCACCCTCTTCCATTGTTGCTCAAATGGACCAAGTTGTGGACTT